>Ga0209398_1000509_pt1 | contig 23905 bp, 15 predicted proteins | sample AshMeaBigSpring_FD_184125 | JGI IMG/M metagenome (GOLD analysis project Ga0209398, IMG submission 184125) | Groundwater microbial communities from Big Spring, Nevada to study Microbial Dark Matter (Phase II) - Ash Meadows Big Spring (SPAdes)... | ecosystem: Environmental > Aquatic > Deep... | reverse complement strand
TGGCTGAAAATATGGCCCCGACCCCTCGGAGTTCTACCTGGCCTTGCATAATCCTGAGCGGGGTTTCGTGCGTCCGGGAGGGCGAGGCTCCCGCCGAGCCGAGAATCCGTTCAGCGCGGCGGCTCGGCGGGAGCCTCGCCCTCCCAGGCGCCTCGCCCTCTCAGGAGCCTCGCCCGCCCAGGCGAGAATCCGTTCAGCGCGGCGGCTCGGCGGGAGCCTCGCCCTCCCAGGCGCCTCGCCCTCCCAGGCGCCTCGCCCTCCCAGGAGCCTCGCCCTCCCAGGCGCCTCGCCCTCCCAGGAGCCTCCCCTCCCGGGTGCCTCGCCCGCCCAGGCGAGAATCCGTTCAGCGCGGCGGCTCGGCGGGAGCCTCGCCCTCCCAGGAGCCTCGCCCTCCCAGGCGCCTCGCCCTCCCAGGCGCCTCGCCCTCCCAGGCGCCTCGCCCTCCCAGGCGCCTCGCCCTCCCAGGCGCCTCGCCCTCCCAGGAGCCTCGCCCTGCCAGATGCATGTCCGGCTATGTATTACCCCAGCGCCTTCAGGTATTGAACGGCCCGGCCGATGTCACTGGCCGGGTCCGTGCCGCCTTCGCGCAGCACGGTGAAGTACCCGCGATAGGCATGTTCCTCCAGCGCACTGAGCAGGGCCGGGAAGTCGACCGAGCCCCGGCCCAGCTGGACTTCCTGGCCTCGTCCCCGCGACGTGTCGCGCACCGCGTCCCGCGCGTGGACGTGCAGGATCGACGGACCGAGGTGCTGGATCGCCTCCAGGGGCGAGAATCCGTTGGCGATCAAGCTGCCCGGGTCGAGGTCCACCCCGAGCGACCCAGTGGGGAGCGCGGCCAGCAGCCGCGCCAGGTCTGCTCCGCTCTCGCTGCCCGTCTCCGCGGCCAGCAGCGCGCCGACGTGGTGACCGTAGCGCCCCAACTCCGCGAGGGACTCGGCCAGCAGGTCCCACTCCGGCCCCGACGATTCGGGCGGGATTGATCCCACATGGTTGATCACCAGCCCCGCCCCCAGCTTGTAAGCGAACTGCATGGCCTGCCGCGTCGCCTCGATGCGCGGCTCCAGATCCTCGGCCACGCCGTACCCGCGGCGGGTGTGGAAGCCCACCGCGCAGACCCGCAGGTTCAGGTCGTCCAACTCCTTGCGCAGCTGCCGCAGACCCGTCTGCGAGAGATTTCCCGGCCTCAGCTCGCCGCGTCCGTCCAACTCCACGGCGTCCGCCCCCAGCTGGCGGGCCAGCACCAAGGCCTGGCGCAGCGGCCGCTTCAGGCAGGTCAGGTGAATGCCAACCTTCAGTTGCGGCAAGACAATTACCTACCGGTTTTGTGGATCAGCCGCCGGGCGCTAGCCCGCGGTTTTCGTGCTCCAACCGTGGGCTAGCGCCCGGCGGCTGATGAGTGATTTCGGCAACTTCGTGTTTAACAGCGCCTCAGTCGCGGCATTGCAAGGGACTCTTGAGAGCTGGACATGTCCGCGCGGATGGGACCGACTCAGTCTAACTGCATCCCACAGCGCCAGCCAGGGAGCCCCCGCCTGTCGCTGGCTGGCGCGTCGGGCTAGGATGGCCTCCGAACATCCGCGCCACACAGCGCGATGCGGCCAGATCGGGGGCTCTGGTCTGCGCACGACAGGTCGGCACGCGCGTCTTCGGCCTGCCCCGCGCCGCGAGCGCAGGCCCGGCGCACGCGCCACGTTTCCTTGGACACCCGGAGCACTGTCCCGCATGACCACGGTCCAGGATGTGTGTGATTTTCTCGAGGCGCTCGCGCCGTGCCGGTTGGCCGAGTCCTGGGACAACGTGGGGCTGCTGGTCGGCGAGCGGCAACGGGCCGTCAGCGCCTTGATGACCTGCTTGACGGTCACACCGGCCAGCGCGGGCGAGGCGATCCGCGACGGGGCCAGCCTGGTCGTCGCACACCATCCGCTGCCGTTCCGGCCGTTGAAGCGTTTGACCAGCGACACGACGCCCGGCCGATTGTTGCTGCAGTTGATCGGCGCGGGCGTGTCGATCTACAGCCCCCACACGGCCTTCGATTCGGCCGGCACCGGCATCAATCAGCGCCTGGCCGAGGGGTTGGGCCTGGGCGACGTCGTGCCCCTCGTTCCGCGCGAGGGTGATCCGCAGGGGCTGGGCGCGGCGCGCCGCGGCGTATTCCGTCAGCCTCAAACGCTCGAGGCCATTGCCGCGCGTCTGCGACAGCTGTTGTCTCCGCGGGGGATGCAGCTGGTCGGGGAGCCGCTGTCCCTGGTGCGGCGGGTGGCTGTCGCCTGCGGCAGCGCGGGTGAGTTCCTCGAGGCGGCGGGGCAGGCGGACTGCGAGTTGCTGGTCACGGGCGAGACGAGTTTTCACACCTGCCTCGAGGCGCAGGCCACGGGCGTCGCGCTGCTGCTGACCGGACACTACGCCAGCGAGCGGTTCGCCGTCGAACGTCTGGCCGACGAACTGTCCCGCGCATTTCCCGCCGTCCGGATCTGGGCCAGCCGCGAGGAATCCGATCCGCTGACCTGGATGGCTTGACGCGGTCTGGCTGGCGACCGGTGGGCGCAACGGACCGGGCCGCACGGCCCGTGCGTTGACGGGCTGTTCAGCCTACCTAGAATGAAGCGTGGGGTCCGCCCGCGAGGCGGTCGATCGGTCCCGTGGAGGGTGCCGCCGAGCAGATGCGCGTGAGGCCAGGTGGATCGGCCGCGGTTGTATAACCCTGCGTGATCCTGGGAAATCCGTGACGAGCTGACCAGAATGGCACCATGTGTGGGAGGGCGAGGCATATGTGTGGGAGGGCGAGGCTCCTGCCGAGCCGGCCCGTTCAGCGGGTTCTCGGCTCGGCGGGAACCTCGCCCGCCCGGAATCACGAGACCCGATTTGGGAACGCAACGCTGCCGTCGTATGGCCGCGCGGGCGGCGAGTGGATTGGCCCGGATTATTCATGAGCCGCAGCGCGCTAGCGTCCGGTCTTCGTGGAATTGGGGAGAACCGGGGACTGTCCCGATTTTTGTGGCATGGATGCCAGAAAAATGGGACTGTCCCCTTCGGCAGAGCCATTGACACAAAAATCCGTACAGGCCCAGAACCGGACGCTAGCGCGTGCCGGCTGATGTGCGCGGCGATTTTGGGAAGATAGCCACAACCTGTTTCTCTGCTTCACCGTGCAACTTTACTCGTTAGGTTGATGAATAATCCGGGTTAGCTGAGTGTCCGTGTAACCGTTCACAGCCCGGTGGAGGATTTTGCCTGATTCCAGGGGGTCAGGTCCATGTTTTCGGCCAGCGCGTATCTGCGAGGTCGAGTTTGTCGGCCGAAAAATGGACCAGACCCCGACCCGTGAACGGTTACGTGTCCGTCAGGGTGATCGAAGCCGGCTTGCGTGTCGCCCAAGGGAGGAGGCCTGACCGATGAAACATCGCCATTTCCTGACCGCGTTGCCGGTCTACAACGAGGCACCTTACGTGGGCGCGGTGCTGGACCAGGTGCGGGCCTACAGCCGCCACGTGCTGGTGGTGGACGACGGTTCGCGGGACGGCACGGGGCCGTTGCTCCAGGCTCGCTCGGATGTGACCGTGATCACGCATCCGCAGAACCGCGGTTATGGAGCCGCCCTGCGGACGGCCTTCGCCTACGCCTTGCAGGAACGCTTCGAAGTGCTGGTGACGATCGACTGCGATGGCCAGCACGAGCCGCAGCGGATACCCCGCTTTGTGGCGGCGTGCCAGGGGGTCGACCTGGTCTCAGGCAGCCGTTACCTGAAGCGTTACCAGCGGGACAGTGCTCCGCCGGCCGATCGCCGCTGGATCAACCAGCAGGTGACAACTGAGTTGAATGACCTCCTGGGGCTGCGGTTGACCGACGCCTTCTGCGGGTTCAAGGCCTACCGCGTGGCGGCTCTCCGCGACCTGCGCCTGACCGAGGACGGCTACGCCATGCCGCTGGAACTCTGGGTTCAGGCGGCCCGCGCCGGATGGAAGATGGTCGAGCTCCCGGTGCCGCTGATCTACCTGGATGAAAGGCGGTCGTTCGGCGGGGCCCTGGACGACGCCACGACGCGGCTGGAGTACTACCATCAGGTTCTCCAGCAAAGTCTGCAGGTCGCGGATTCCCGCGACCGCTGTGCGGCGTCCACGGCGTGCTGAGGGGGAACCGGATGACGTGCGCTCGGGCGGAGCTGGACGACGTAACCGTTCACAGGCCGGGGTCTGGCTCATTTTTCGGCGGGAAGGCGCCCGCGCTCGGCACGAACGTGTCGGCCGAAAAATGTGCCTGACCCCCTAAGGTTCACAGGCCGGGGTCTGGCTCATTTTTCGGCGGGAGGACGCCCGCGCTCGGCACGAACGTGTCGGCCGAAAAATGTGCCTGACCCCCTAAGGTGCACCTAAGGCGCTGTTCAACAATAGGTTACCGAAATCACTCATCAGCCGCCGGGCGCTAGCCCGCGGTTCATCCGCGAAGGACCGCGGGCTAGCGCCCCGCGGCTGATCCACAAAACCGGTAGGTAATTGTCGTGCAGCACCTATAAGGTGCAGCAGATCAGGCATCCACCCCGTGAACGGTTACCTGGACGACGCACCTCTGCGAGCCCCGCGCCGGGATGGCGAGGCGGTCGTCCAGCCGGACTGGCCGCGGTTGCCCGCGCTCATTCGGGAAAACCAGCTCTTGCGCCACACCTCTCAGGCGGAGGTGCTCGGACGGCCCCTGGCCGCATTGGCCGCCCAGGCGCGCGGCGATCTGCTCCGCGAGGCACTGCGTTACACGCGGGCCTACCGTGATGTCGCCACGCCCATCCCGGCCGAGCGCGTCGACTTGCCCGTGATCCTGGCGGGTCATCAGCCCGAGCTGTTTCATCCCGGGGTCTGGTTCAAGAACTTTGCGCTCGGCCACCTCGCCCGCGGCTGTGGGGGCGTGGCCGTGCAGCTGCTGATCGACAATGACCTGTGCCGTGCACCCTCGATCCGCGTTCCCGCGGGGAGCCTGGCCAGCCCCGAGGCGCGGGTCGTCGTCTACGATCGTCCGGGGGCGGAGGTTCCTTACGAGCAGCGTCGGCTGCTCGACCCCGGGACTTTCCGCGCGTTCGGCCGGCGCGTCGCAGAAGCGATCGCCCCCTGGGTGCCCGACCCGCTGGTGCGCCAGTTGTGGCCGCAGGTCGAGCGGGCCGCGCGGCGCACCGACAACCTGGGTCGCTGCCTGGCCGAAGGCCGTCATCGGCTGGAGGGCCAGTGGGGATTGGAAACCTTGGAACTGCCGCTCAGCGTGCCCTGCGACGGGGAGCCGTTCCTCTGGTTCGTGGCCAGCGTGCTCGTCCGCTTGCCGGAGTTCCAGGAGATCTACAACGGAAGTCTCGAGGAGTTTCGGCGCGAACAGCGGATCCGCAGCCGCACGCATCCCGTGGCGGCCCTGGACCGGCAGGACGCGTGGCGGGAGGCGCCGTTCTGGGTGTGGCGCGATGATCAACCGCAGCGGGGCCGGCTGCTGTGCCGGCCCGGGGCGGGGGGGATCGAACTGTCCGATGGCCAGCAACGCGTCGGGCTGCTAAGTTGGCGCGGCGATGGGGACGCCGCCAAGGTCGTCGAGCAATTGCAGGCGCTCCGCGCCAGCGGCGTCAAGATACGCCCGCGGGCCCTGATGACGACGATGTTCGCGCGGATGTTGCTGGGCGACCTGTTCGTGCACGGAATCGGCGGAGCCCGGTATGACCGGTTGACCGATCGCCTGATCCGGCGTAGCTTCAACGTCCAGCCGCCGAGCTACGTGGCGATCTCGGCGACCGCCTGGCTGCCGGTGCCGCGACCCGACGTGGCCCCGGAGGACCTGCGACAGGTCGATCATTTGCTGCGCGAGTTGCAATACCATCCGGAGCGGCACCTGGACGTCGCGGATATCGGCGGCGAGCGGAACGGTTCCCTCGCGCACTGGGTGGCGGAGAAGGAACGCTGGGTCCGGATGCAGCTTCCCCGGGGCGCCTGCCGCCAGCGGCATGAGCAGATCGGCCGGGCCAACGAGGCGCTGCGGCCCGGGTTGGCGCACAGGCGCCAGTTGTTGCTCGAAGAGCGATCTCGGCTGAGGGAATTGCTGCACCAGCGGCGCCTGCTGGATTCCCGCGAGTACGCCTTCTGCCTGCATCCTGCCGCGGAACTGCGGCGGTTGCTGGAGGGGCTTTTGCCTGGGGGTGCATCACGCTGCGGGTAACCGTTCACCGGTCGGGGTCGGGTCTGTTTTGCCGGCGCTGCGCTCCCTCCCGCGGAGAAGTGCTGGCGGAGGGTAACCGTTCACGGGCCGGGGTCTGGTCCATTTTTCGGCCGATAGACTCCACCATGTCAACAGGCGTGGGCCGAAAACATGGACCTGACCCCCTGGAATCACACAGGGTGTGAACGGTGACGGCGGAGGACGCCACCTGGAACGACGGCCGGCGATGACCCGGGATGGGAGCGGTCACCGCGCCGGCAACCCCGCGACGGAGCGATTGTTTTTCAGAAAGGAGTCGAAGCGATGCGAGCCACGCTGCCGAGCGACGTGGAAACGGCCGCCCCGTGCCCCCCTGCGGCGGTTCGTGCGAAGCGAAACCAGACGCACTCCCGCACGGCGCGGCGGGCGGCTCTCCGGCCAGCGGGTGCCGCGGCCGGCGGCGGGCAGGTGCGCAGTGTCACCCGCCCGGCCAGCTATCCCGACGGTGTGGTGCCGGCCCGCTGCGGCGATCATCCGGCGATCCAACAGATGCTGTTGGCCGTCATGCACGGCCCGTCGGCCTTGGAGTTCCAGGCCGCGCAGGACGAGCCGGGCTACCAGCCCTGCGACCGCCTGCTCGTCAAGGCGGGCGACCGGGTGCTCGCGCATGTCCAGCTGCGGCGCCGCACCCTGCAGTTCGGCTCGGCGACGCTGCCGTGCGTCGAGCTGCAGCATCTGGCCACGCTGCCCGAATGCCGGCGCAAAGGGCTGGCGCGGCGGTTGCTGGCGGCCGCCGAGCAGCGGGCGCAGGCCGAGGGCGCGGTGCTGCTGACCGCCGTGGCCAAGGCGCCCGAATTCTTCGCCCGCCACGGCTGGGCGCGCTATGGCCGGCCGAGCTACACCGAGGCCGGTGCCCGGGAGATCCTCGCGCAACTGCAGTCCCCCCGCGACGCAGGTCGCCCGCTGCTCGGCCCGCGCCCGCGCCCGCTGAACATCCGCCTCTGGCGCCACTTTGAACTCCGGTCGCTGATGCGCATCTACGAGCAGAACACGCAGGGCCGCTTCGGCCCGCTCGTCCGCAGCGAGGTCTACTGGTGGTGGCTGATGGCCCGCAAGGGATACGACAGCATCTATGTCGCCATTGACGGACCGGATTCGCTCGGCCTGGAGGGCGTCAATTCGCCGATCATCGGTTACGCCGCGACGAAGGCGGGGCGGATCGTCGAGCTCCTGACCGCGCCGCAACACCCGGAGGCAGCCATCCAGCTGCTGGCGCGAGCCAGCGCGGATGCCATCGAACGCGACGAACACCGCGTGCGCTACGAAGCGCCTCCCGACGATCCGCTGCACGCCCTGCTCCAGGCCGCGGGCGGGCGTGCCTGTGATGCGGAGCTGGACAGCGGCCCGACCTGCGTGGCCCGCTGGCTGCAGCCTGAGCTCCTGGTCGCGCGGCTCTGCGCGGAATTCGCGCGACGGGCGCGCGACGCCGGACTGTCCGCCCCGTGCGAGCTGGGCCTGCACCTGGCCGAGGGGAAATTCCAGCTGTCGCTCGACCCGGCCGCTGCCCAGCTGGCGGCCGGACGGCTGGGCCGCTGCCATCTCCTGGCGCCCAGCCTCAACCTGGTCTCGCTGCTGCTGGGCCACGCCGACCTGTCGCGCGCCGAGGCGGAGGGCAAACTGGCGGGCAGCAGCCGGGCGGCGCTCGATCTGGCTCGCGCCCTCTTCCCCCCGTTGCCGCTCTGGCGCCCGCCCCTGGACGACCTGCCCGCGTGAGATGCCCCGCGACCGCTGCCGGCCTCTAACCCGGATTATTCATCAGCCGCAGCGCGCTAGCGTCCGGTTTTGGTGGAATTGGGGAGAACCGGACGCTGGCGCGTGCCGGCTGATGTGCGCGGTGTTCTTGGGAAGATTGCCACGACCTGTTTCTCTGCTTCACCTGGCAACTTTACTCGTTAGGTTGATGGATAATCCGGGCTAAGGCGCAGTTCAACAATAAGTTACCGAAATCACTCATCAGCCGCCGGGCGCTAGCCCGCGGTTCATCCGCGAAAGACCGCGGGCTAGCGCCCCGCGGCTGATCCACAAAACCGGTCGGTAATTGTCGTGCAGCGCCTAATGGCCAACTGGCATCATCGCCGGGCCGTACCGTCACGGTTGCGTGAGATGCCCCGCGACCTCTGGCCGTCTCGCAAGGGCCTGGCGTGATCCAGGGAGATGCGGGACGAACTCTCCAGAGTCGCGCACGGTCGGGGGAGGGCGAGGCTCCTGCCGCCGACATCTCGCAGGAGCCGGCCAGCGTGCTGGAGGTCGCGCACGGTCGGGGGAGGGCGAGGCTCCTGCCGAGCCGGCGCGTGCCGCGGGTTCTCGGCTCGGCAGCGGCCGCGCCTTCCCGGAATCGCGAAACCCTGTTCAGCGGGCGGCGGCGCGTGCCGATTGGTGGGCCAGGGCGTCGTGCAGCTTTTCCTCGAGCGTCGCCTGGTAGGGCAGCTGCCGGAACCACTGCAGCAACAGGGCGGCCAGGATTCCACAGACCAGCAACACCGGCCAATCGTACACGTAATGATCGCCCGATTGGCGGAGCAGCCACTGGGTCGCCGGCGTGGCCCGCACCGTTTCCACCGTCATCCGGCTGGCGAGAATGCCCAGCCCGTTATGGACCATGTGGAAGAGGATGGCCGGCAGCAGGCTGCCCGTCTGCACGACCACGTAGCCGATCACTACGCCCATCGCAAAGGCCGTCAGCGACTGCTGCAGCAGTCCGTGGGTGACGCCGAACAGGACGCTGCTGAGGATGATCGCGCCCCATTTGCTGCCCATGTGCCGCAGCCCGGACAGGATGAACCCGCGGAAGGCCAACTCCTCGCAGAACGCCGGCACCAGGGCCAGGACCAGGATCAGCGATAACAGTCCGGGCGCCTGCTCGATCGCCTGCTGGATCGGCGCCAGTTGGCTGAGTGTCTGCGGGCTGAGCGGGTAGAGAATCTGCACGGCCTCGCGGAGCACGGTGGCCAGTGGGTGCAGCATCACCGCCAGCAGGACCGCGGCCGGCAGGGCCGCGGGGGCCGGCATCTGGAGCAGCAGCGTGCGCCCCGGGCTGCGGGTCAGGATCAGCGCCATCATCAACGCCGGCGTGGCAATCATCGCGAGCTGGACGATCACCGTCGTGACGGCGAAGGCGTTCCATCCGGACGGCAGCGGCAGGAGGAAACTGGCGAAGAAGCGGATCAACAAGAGCAGCACGCCGCAGAGGACCGCCTCGGCCGCCGAGGGCGTCTCGCTGCGATCGCGGACCAGGTGCAGCAGCCAGCGTCCCAGCTCGAACCGCTCGCTCTCGCGGAACAGCACGTGCTCGTTGTTGAACTGTTCCACCGCCCAGCGGATCGCCAGCAGGCAGCAGCCGGCCGTGACCGCCACCACCGGCAACGCGTACTTGAGCGCCTCCAGGTGCTCGCCTTCGATCAGCCGGCGGAGGAGCAGCATCACGCCCGACACGGGGATCAGGCTGGTCCCCAGGTCGAGTTCGGCGGCAGGAAGCACGGGCAGGACCATCAGGGGTGTGCTGCACAGGAGCAGCGGCACCAGGTAATACTGCCCTTCCTTGGTGCTGCGGGCCATGGCCGCCAGGGCCAGCGACAGGGCGCTGAACAGGGCCGCCACGGGCAGCAGGGCCAGCAGCAGCCAGAAGATGCAGAGCAGCGGCGGCGGCCCGATCTGGAGGATGCCCCCGCCGGTTGTCGACCCCTGGATGTGCGCCAGGATGAAGCCGCCGGTCAGCCCCATGCTGACCAGGTTCAAGACGGCCGTCACGATGCTGAAGAACATCACGGTCAGCAGCTTGCCCCAGACGATCTCGTTCCGCTCGGCGGGGCTGCTGAGCAGCGTCTCCAGCGTGCCGCGCTCCTTTTCCCCGGCGCACAGATCGATCGCCGGATAAAAGGCCCCCGTCAGGGCCCAGACCATCAGGACGAACGGCAGGACCTTCGCCCAGACCGCCGCCCGGCGACCCGAGTCCTGGGCCACGTCGGTCGCGGCGACCTTGAACGGCTGCGCGGCCTCAACCGGCAGGCTGCGGTTCACCAGCGTCTGAGCGACCACCCCTTCGCGCCAGCGATGCAGCATGTCCGCGACCCGGGCCCGCGCAATCCGCGACTTGTCCTTGGCCGTGTTGTAATAGACGATCGGCTGGGGCAGCGCTTCGATCGTTTTGGCCAGCTCGGCCGGTTCGCCATGGGGCCGTCCGCCCGCCTCGATCCGCGCGCGCAGCTCCTGCAGCCGCGGGCCGAAGTCGGGGGGAAAGTAGACCACGGCGTCGAAATCCCCCGCGCTGACAGCCTCCTGCGCGGCCTGGGTCACCAGCGCCTGGCGGGCGATCGACCCCGGCTCGATGGTCAACTCCATCAGCCGCGCCTGGTCGGGGTCGTCGAACAGCGCGCGGGCGAAGGCCTTCTCCTCCAGCAAGGGCGGATCCTCCGGCAGCCCCCCGCTCCCGATGACCCAGATGCGGGTCGGGTGCTCCTTCATGAACTGCGCCACCTGCAGGAAGGTCATCCCGATCAGCGGATAGAGCAGCAGCGGGAGGACCGCGATCATGAACAATGTCCGCCGGTCGCGCAGCTGGTCGCGCGCCTCGCGAATCATGATCAGGTGGACCTTGGACCAGTTCATGCCGCCTGCTGCTGCTCGTGGCGCAATATCAGCTGGAAGAACAGCTCCTCCAGGTCCTCTTCGCCGTGCTTCTCACGCAGCTGGGACAGGGTCCCCTCGGCCAGGATGTGCCCCCGGTGCATGATGGCGATCCGGTCGCACAAACGCTCGGCCTCGCGCATGATGTGCGTCGAAAACACGATGCACTTCCCCTGCTCGCGCAGGTCGCTCACGGTCTGCTGCAGCGAACGGGCCACCAGCACGTCCAGGCCGACCGTCGCCTCGTCAAAGATCAAGACCGGCGGGTCGTGCACCAGCGCCCGGGCGATCGACACCTTCTGCTTCATGCCGGTCGACATCTTGGCCCCCAGCAGGTCCCGCATCTCCTCCATCTGCAGCCGCTGGAAGATCATGTGCATGCGGTCCTGCAAGAGCGACTCGGGCAGGCCGTACAGCCTCCCGAAGTACTCGACCATCTCGGCCGCCGTCATCCGGTCGTAAACGGCCGTGTTGGCCGAGACGAAACCGATCTGGTGCCGCACCAGCGAGGGCTGGGTCAGCACGTTGTGGCCGTTGATCGTCGCCGTGCCCCCGCTGGGACGCAGGATCGTGCTCAGGATCCGCAGGGCGGTCGTCTTGCCCGCGCCGTTGGGTCCCAGCAGGCCGTAGACCTGGCCGGGCAGGGCGTCGAACGTGACCCCCGCCAGGGCCACGAACTGGCCCCGCCGCAGGTCCGCGTAGGTCTTCGTCAATTCGCGGACATGGATCATCGCGGCACGGCGGGCAGGCCCGGAAGGGGGCGGCTGACCACGGGGCCCCTCCGAGCGCACCCCGTGCCGACCGCCCGGCGAACGGCATACCAGAGCTTAGCTTACCCGCTGCGCTCGCCAAGACGACAGGCCATTCCGGGGTGGAGAAACAGGAAGAGCCCGTGTTCCCGCCAGTCGCAACGCCTGTGCGGATGAAATGATCCCCGGGGAGAATTTCGGGACTCGTGTGCCCGGTGAAGCGCCCCACCGTTCCCGGGACGGCGAGGCTCCCGCCGAGCCGCGGCGCCGATCGGGGTGGGAGGGCGAGGCTCCCGCCGAGCCGTGGCGCGCCGATGGGGTCGGGAGGGCGAGGCTCCGGCCGAGCCGCGGCGCCGTGAGGTCGGGAGGGCGAGGCTCCCGCCGAGCCGCGGCGGCGTGAGGTCGGGAGGGCGAGGCTCCCGCCGAGCCGCGGCGCCGTGAGGTCGGGAGGGCGAGGCTCCCGCCGAGCCGCGGCGCCGATGGGGTCAACCATGGCTCAGCAGGAGCTTCGCCCTCCCATGATCGCGGCGCGCCGATGGGGTCGGGAGGGCGAGGCTCCCGCCGAGCCGCGGCGCGCCGTGGGGTCAGCCCTGGCTCAGCAGGAGCTTCGCCCTCCCACGATCGTGCCGCCGTGAGGTCGGGAGGGCGAGGCTCCCGCCGAGCCGCGGCGCGCCGTGGGGTCGGGAGGGCGAGGCTCCGGCCGAGCCGCGGCGCGGATGGGGTCAGCCCTGGCTCAGCAGGAGCTTCGCCCTCCCATGATCGCGGCGCGCCGATGGGGTCGGGAGGGCGAGGCTCCGGCCGAGCCGCGGCGCGGATGGGGTCAGCCCCGGCTCAGCAGGAGCTTCGCCCTCCCATGATCGCGGCGCCGATGGGGTCGGGAGGGCGAGGCTCCCGCCGAGCCGCGGCGCGGATGGGGTCAGCCCTGGCTCAGCAGGAGCTTCGCCCTCCCATGATCGCGGCGCCGATGGGGTCGGGAGGGCGAGGCTCCCGCCGAGCCGTGGCGCGCCGATGGGGTCAGCCCTGGCTCAGCAGGAGCTTCGCCCTCCCATGATCGCGGCGCGCCGATGGGGTCGGGAGGGCGAGGCTCCCGCCGAGCCGTGGCGGCGCCGATGGGGTCAGCCCTGGCTCAGCAGGAGCTTCGCCCTCCCATGATCGTGGCGCCGATGGGGTCGGGAGGGCGAGGCTCCCGCCGAGCCGTGGCGGCGCCGATGGGGTCAGCCCTGGCTCAGCAGGAGCTTCGCCCTCCCATGATCGCGGCGCCGATGGGGTCGGGAGGGCGAGGCTCCCGCCGAGCCGCGGCGCCGTGGGGTCAGCCACGAACTCAGCAGCAGCTTCGCCCTCCCATGATCGTGGCGCGCCGATGGGGTCGGGAGGGCGAGGCTCCCGCCGAGCCGCGGCGCCGTGGGGTCAGCCCTGGCTCAGCAGGAGCTTCGCCCTCCCATGATCGCGGCGCCGATGGGGTCGGGAGGGCGAGGCTCCCGCCGAGCCGCGGCGCCGTGGGGTCAGCCACGAACTCAGCAGCAGCTTCGCCCTCCCACGATCGTGCCGCCTTGATCAACGCGACAGGGAAATCGGCGAGTACATGAAGGTCGTTACCGAGGTGCCGCCGCTCGTCTGCGGGATCCCCCCTTGGAAGACCATTGGCGCGGGTTGGATGATCACCCGCTTGTTGTTTTTCGAACCCGTAAGATCGACGTCCAGGATCCGCACGGCGGCGAATTCGACGATCGTGTAGTAGGCGTTATTCCCATTTCCCGCGACCTGCGTGAAGAGGGGAATGATCCGCGACTTTCCTTTGATCGCCGCCAGGTCGTCCTTGATCGCCGCGCTGATGCCGGTGTCCCCGTTGAGGAACAGCTTGCCGTCGCTGTTGAACTCCAGCTTTCCGCCGTGGTACGCCAGGTCGGCGGGTGTCACACCATCACGTATCTGGCGGCTCAGGTCGGCCGTGCTGTTGTTGTTGCTGCCGATATCGACCGTGCCGCGATTGCCGGGAGAGCCGGTACCCTGCGGAAACAGGTTCGCCTCCTTGATGCCATCCGACCCGGAGCCGATCGTCTCGGAATCGGAGTTCCAGCTCCAGAGATCGCTGCCGATGCCCGCCAGCAGGTTGTAAAAGGTCTCCCGGTCGAGCGCCAGCGGCAGAAAGTCCAGGTTGCCTCCGCCTGTCGGCGCCCGCAGGCCGCGGAACGAGTCGGCGAAGCTCGCCGTGGCCGTGGCCTCCTGCGCCAGACTGGTGAAGCCCATGACCCGGGCGAAAAACAGCGGCGTCTGACCGTTCTGGTCCTCCGCGCGGCGGATTAGCACGCGCACGGCGTTTGCCCGGCTGGGGTCATTGACCAGCTGGGCGTTGGAATCGGAGGGATTTTCCAGGTAGCCCACCGACACGTCGCCGAAGGCCAGTCGGGGCGCCACGTTGCCCACGTTGTTAAGCGTGGCGAACTGGTCGGCCACCTGGTGCGCGCGACTGGCCTGCTGGCTGGACGAAGTATTGGTCGTGTTGCCCGCCGCGGCAATCTTCTGGTCCAGCATGTCCCAGGCGGCTGCCATCGCCGCGGCATCCGCCGAGCGCTGGAGTTGCGTGCGGGTCAACAACAGGTATCCCGTGTCGACCGAGAATGCCAACAGGGCAAACATGACCATCATCATCAGCATCGCCAAGAGGATGGTATTGCCGGGACGACGCGGGCGGCACAGGACGCGGCGGGGACGGGCGGTAGCCATGGCGATTTGCTCCCACGAACCACATGGTGAACGTGTGCGGTTCGTTCCGGGGTGTTCTACAGGGCCAGTTCCTGGACCGCTCCCGACCGGAGGTAGAGCCGGACGCGCTTGAGCGTCAGGGACTGCACCCGGTTCTCGGCAAAGTTCACACCCGAGCTGGCGATCGAGACTTGCGGGTCGTAACTGTTGAGGTGATCCCAGTTCGTCCACAAGTGCATCCGCAGCGAGCTGCTTCCGCCAAACGTTTCCCAGGTGGTCGACTGGCCGTTGATCACCTCGAACGTCAGGATGTTCGACGAGACGCTGGCCGCCTGGGTCCAGGTGACGACCTCGCCGGGCGTGTTGAGCACGCCGCCCACACGGGTTCGTTTGTCGACCAAGGCGGTGGAATCATGCCACAGTTGCATTTCCAGGCCGCCGGCGACGAACGAGGGCGTTGTCTGGTGGTTAATGTTCAGCAGCATGTGCAGGTCGCTTTCGCTGCCGCGCGGCGCGAGCACGCTGTTAATCTGCGGTCCGGTCACGGACGTGTCGGGACTGCCGAGCACCAGCTCCCAGTCTTCTTCCACGCGGACCACGTCATCCTGGGCCTGGCCACGGGCCATCGCGGGCGCCAGCAGGGCCACGGCTCCCACAGCGAACGGCAGGTACATACGGCGAGCGCGAGACAACATGGCAGTCTCCTCGGGGACGGGGGTGAACGCCAAGCGCGTTCTGGGGGACGGGATATCAGTCAGACGATTTGTCGCGGAAAAGCCGTTTCGCTGGGAAGAAACCACGAACGTGGTCGCTTCCACAGGGAAACCTAGGTCACGCCCCGGGCGATGTCAAAAAGGGTTTTCGTACACGCGCCCGGGGTCTGGTCCATTTTTCGGCCGATAAACTCGACCTCGCGGTTGCGCGCTGGCCGAAAACATGGACCTGACCCCCTTGGCGCCGCAAGACAATGACCTACCGGTTTTGTGGATCAGCCGCCGGGCGCTAGCCCGCGGTTTTCGTGCTGCAACCGTGGGCTAGCGCCCGGCGGCGGATGAGTGATTTCGGTAACTCATTGTTTAACAGCGCCTTGGAGTCAGCCGGGACCCTGGCAGGCGACCGGCGGGCGGTCCCGGTTGGCCGCGACCGCCCGCTGCTCGTGGGCCGGGTCGACCAGCTGGTAGAAGACGTTCCGCTGCCGCGGCACGAACCCCAGCTCCTCGATGGCGGCCCGAATCTCGTCCAGGGTCAGGTAGTGGACGGTTCCCGTCTCGGCCACCACGTTTTCCTCGATCATCAGGCTCCCCATGTCGTTGGCGCCGAACAGCAGGCCCAGCTGGCCGATCTTCAGCCCCTGCGTGACCCAGCTGGACTGGATATTGGGAAAATTGTCGAGGTACAGCCGCGCCACGGCCTGCGTCTTGAGGTAGGCAAACGAGCCGGCGGGAGGGATGTCGGCCAGCTGCGTGTGGGGGGGCTGGAAGGTCCAGCAGATGAAGGCGGTGAATCCGCCCGTCTCGTCCTGCAACTGCCGCAAACGTTCCAGGTGCTCGATCCGCTCGGCCAGCGTCTCGACGTGGCCGAACATCATGGTCGCCGTGCTGCGCCCTCCCTGCTGGTGCCAGACGCGCATCACGTTCAGCCAATCGTCGGTCATCACCTTGCCGCGGGTGATGGCGGCCCGGACGCGGTCGACCAGGATCTCCGCGCCGCCGCCCGGGATGCTGTCCAGCCCCGCCTGGCGGAGGCGGCTGAGCACGACGTCGATCGGCCGCCGGTTGACCTTCGTGAAATGGTGCAGCTCGGGGGGGCTGAAGCCGTGAATATTGACTTGCGGATGACGGTGCTTGATGTCGCGCAGCAGCTGCTCGTACCAGTCCAGCTGGAAGTGCGGATGCAAACCACCCTGCATCAGGATCTGCTCGCCGCCCAGGGCCACGGTTTCGTCGACCTTGGCCAGCAGCTCCTCGCGCGGCAGCACGTACCCCTCCGGGCTGCGCGGCTCCCGGTAGAACGCACAGAAGTCGCAGACGGCGGTGCAGATGTTCGTGTAGTTGATGTTGCGATCAATGTTGTACGTCCGGTACGGCTCGGGGTGCAGCCGCCGCGCAACCGCGTCCGCGGCGCGGCCCAGGGCCGTCAGGTCGTGGCTTTCCAGCAGCGCAAGCCCTTCGTCGGGCGTGAGCCGCTGGCCATCGATCGCTTTAGCGAGCAGTCGGGCAATCATCGGGGCAATCCGCAGGGGAAAACTTCCATCCGGCCGGGACCAGCTCGTGCTGCCGCGCCAGGCGATAAAACAACTCCAGGCCCTGGCGCTCCGGGGGTCCCAGGACGAAGTGCAGGTTGTCCCGCAGGTACGCCAGACATTGCGGCTCGGCCAGCCCCACGCGGGGCGCCTCGCAACGAGCGATCGACGCCAGTCCCGCCACGCCCTTGTCGCGGGCGGCGCCCAGGGCCGATGCCAGGTCCCCCAAGTCCACCCCAGGCCGCGCCGCCCAGAGCGCAAAGACCATCGGCAACTCCGACCAGCGGCACCACTGGTCGCCCAGGTCCCACACCTCCGCGAAGCCGGCTGGCGAGGCGTGCATCGCGCGGTCCCCGATCAAGAGCACGGCGTCGGCCGCCGTGTCGTCCAGCCCGCTGCCGATCGGCAGCCCGCGCAGCCGCGGCCGGACGCCCGCCCGCTCGCGCAAGAGAATCTGCGCCAGCACGGCGCTGGTCCGCGAGCCCTCGTCGAGCGCCAAGTCCCGAATCGACGAGATCGGCCGGCGGCACAACAGCTTGACGCTCAAGACCGGCCCGCGACAGGCAATGCAGGCATCCGAGACGATTCGATACTCGGGATGCCGGAAGACCTCCGTCGTCGGAATCAGGGCCACGTCCAACTGGCCAGCAGCCAACCGGTCGGCCAGCCGACTGGGCAGGTCGTACAACAGCTGGACGTGCGGCGCCAAACGAGGCAGATCACACACGAGCGGTCTGGTGTTCAGGTAGGTGACTGCGCCGACCCGAAGCAAGCGCGAAGTGACCATCCGGTATGCGGCTCCCTGCGGTTCCCTGCCAGGCATCGCGATGCCCGGTGGCATTACGCGCAATACCGTTGAACGATCAGCCGCGGGGCGCTAGCCCCCGGTTCGCTGTTGTCACAAACCTCGGAAAAACCGGGGGCTAGCGCCCCGCGGCTGATGTCGTCGCGATACCAATTCAACGATCTTGGCCTGAAGCGGGGGAACGCAACATACTCGATCGAAAGACGATCAACGTCGAGTCGCTCAGGGTCGAAAGTAGGTTCTTGCATCGCGCGCCTTTGGACGATGAGTACGAGTACCGTGGCACTGAATACGAGTACGCCTGTCCTGACGCAAAGACCCGGCGACCGAGGATTGGAACCGTGGCGGGCACCCTACATGTAACACGGAGTAACACGGAGTCCAAGGCGACGGCACCCGCTTGGCCCGGGCTCCGTCCCGGCGGCCTCCTGGGAGAGAACGTTTCTTGCTGGCATTGTGCCGCGTGCAGTATAAGAGCCCGGCCCGGAGCGAGCCATGCCGGCGCCATCGATCCCACGCGCGGCCGCGGACGTCAGTCGGCCACCGCCCGCCTACTGGCCCGCCGCGCCGTAGGCATCCCAACACGACGGCAGGGGAGCTGCCACCTCGACCGGCTGACGCGACCGGGGATGGGCAAAGCTCAAGTGGCGGGCGTGCAGCGCGATCCAGCGCTCGCGGGGATCAACCGCCTGTGGACCGAAGGCCGTGCGGCTGCCGTACTGTTCATCCCCCAGGATCGGGTGTCCGCGCGTGGCGGCCTGCACGCGCACCTGGTGCGTGCGACCCGTCAGCAGATCGATCTCCAGACAGGTGAAGTCGCGTCCCTGAGACAAGACGCGATAGCGCAGCTCTGCCAGCCGGGCGTCCCGGTGCGATGGCTCGACGATCTCCGCGCAGGCCTGGTCGGGAACCTTGCGGAGAAAGTCGGACCAGACTCCCTCGGCGGGCGCAACCTGGCCCTCGACCAGCGCCCAATAGCACTTGCTGACCAATCGGCCTTCGAACTGCTCGGCCAATCGACGCGTCGCCCGGCGGGTGGTGGCCAGCACGAGGGCGCCGGAGGCGGGACGGTCCAGGCGGTGCGGAACGCCCAGGTAGATCTGCGGCGGGGCGCCCGCGCGACCGGCCAGCAGGCGCTTCACCCGCAACTCGAGGCTGTCGATGCCTGGCGGCGCTTGCGTCAGGAGCCCGCCCGGTTTGCATACCACCAGGCAGGGTCCCTCCTCGTACAGCAACTGGACGTCCGCCAGCGGAACGGTCGCGTTGGGAGACGAAACAGGGGGCACCTGCACTCCCTGTGGTCGCTCGGCCGACGCCATTCCACACCCTGGATAGGTTTGCGTGATCTTGGGAGACACGGGACGGGCGAACCAGGGTTGGACGATCCTGGGAGGGCGAGGCTCCGGCAGGGCGAGGCTCCGGCAGGGCGAGGCTCCGGCAGGGCGAGGCTCCCGCCGAGCCGCCGCGTTCAGCGGATTCTCGGCTCGGTAAGAGCCTCGCCCTGTGCCGGAATGTAACCGTTCACACTCGGGCTGAGCAGTGAGCCGGATCCGAGGGGGTCAGGTACATGTTTTCGGCCTGCGCGTCTTCGCCTGGTCGGGCGGATGGGCCGAAAAATGTACCAGACCCCGGCCCGTGAACGGTTGCCCCGAAATCACGAAATCCTCCTTCGCGATACCGACCTGGACCCGCTCGCGGGATCGTGCGGCAGGACCGCATGACGCTCCCCGTCCAGCGTCAGACCTGGCTGGCCTCCGGCACGACGAACGGCGAGCGGTACTCGCGCGTGAGCATGGCGTTGGCTTCCGCGCTGTCCATAAAGGTCTCCGCCGCCGCATCGAAGGCCAGCAACGCCCCCAGCTGGATGCGGGTCTTGTCGGTGTCCAGCTTGTTCGCCTTCAGGTGGTCGACAACACGCTCGAGCGTGGCCTGGGCCTTGTCGGTGGTACGGACGCCGTGCAAACGTTCCAGGGTCTCTCCCACCGACAGCGGCGCGCCCAGGCGGTACGAGATGTTCCCCGTGTGGCAGAGAGCACTGGACAGATGTCCTTCCTCGATATCGGCGTGCAGATCGCTCGCATTGCGGCTCCGCACGGCCTGGATGAAGTTGGCGAAGTGGTTGCCGCCGCCGTCGAACTTCTTGATCATCTTGCCGTCCGGGTCAAAGGCCGCGCCGCTGTTGTCACTGGTCATCACGACGTACCCCCCGGTCCCCTCGAAGATCACGCCGACGCGGGCCCCCTTCAGATCGTCGGTCGTCAGGCCCCGCACCTCGAACACAAGCGACTTGTCGCCGAAGTCGTGCATCACGACCTGCGTGTTGGGCGTGTCGCCGGCGTCCTCGTATCCGAAGCGGCCGCCGTAGCTGACGACCGTGTTGCTCAGCCGCTTCAGCCCCAACCCCCAACGGGCCAGGTCCATCTGGTGGATGCCCTGGTTGCCCAGGTCGCCATTGCCGTATGGCCATTGCCAATGCCAGTCGTAGTGCAGTTGCGGGCGGGTCAGCGGGGCGACCGGGGCGGGGCCCAGCCACACGTCGTAGTTGATCGAATCGGGCACGCTATACTGGCCGCGGGCCCCGATTGAGCCGCGGGGCTTGTAGCACAATCCGCGGGCCAGGTTCACCTCGCCGATCCCGCCCCCCTGGACAAACTCGATCGCCGCGATCATGCCGGCGTTGGAGCGGGATTGGGTTCCGGTCTGGCAGATGCGGCCGTGTTTCCGCGCCGCCTGGACGATCCGCCGCCCCTCGCTGACGTTGTGGCTGACCGGTTTCTCCACGTAGACGTCCTTGCCGGACTGGATCGCCCAGATCGCGGCCAGGGCATGCCAGTGGTTGGGCGTGGCGATCGAAACCAGGTCGACCGACTTGTCGTCCAGGGCCTTACGCAAGTCGTCGACGTAATCCGGTTTCGTGGGCTGCCGCTTCGCGACGGCCTCGACCTGGCCCCTGCCCACCTCGCGATCGGGATCGCAGATATACGCCACCTCGACGTCCTTGCGATTGATGTAGGCCTCCAGGTGGACGCGTCCCTGACCGCGGACGCCGACCATGGCCACGCGCAGCCGTTCGTTCGGGCTGCTGCTCTGTGCTGGTTCGTCGGCCCAAATCGGTCTGGTTGACGCGGCGGCGACCGCGGCCGCGGCGGCGAACATGGAATCTTCCAGGAACTGGCGGCGGGTCTTACGCGTCGACATGGCCGGCTCCTTGAGGGGAAAAGGAGGTTGAGGGGGGAGGGCGGTACGCTGGGCGGACGTGATTGGCTGCCGGAGGCGAATCGCGCGCAGACCGGACCAACCAGGGACAGGCCGCATTCTAACCCGGATTATTCATGAGCCGCAGCGCGCTAGCGTCCGGTCTTGGTGGAATTGGGAAGAACCGGACGCTAGCGCGTGCCGGCTGATGTGCGCGGTGTTTCTGGGAAGATAGCCACAACCTGTTTCTCTGCTTCACCTTGCAGCTTTACTCGTCAGGTTGGATGAATAATCGCGGGCGAAACGAAGTTGCGTGACTCTTGGAGGCTCCCGCCGAGCCGCCGCGTTTGGGAGGGCGAGGCTCCCGCCGAGCCGCCGCGTTTGGGAGGGCGAGGCTCCCGCCGAGCCGCCGTGTTTGGGAGGGCGAGGCTCCCGCCGAGCCGCCGCGTTTGGGAGGGCGTGGCTCCCGCCGAGCCGCCGCGTTTGGGAGGGCGAGGCTCCCGCCGAGCCGCCGGCTCAGCAGGAGCTTCGCCCTCCCAAGATCGAGCCGCCGGCTCAGCAGGAGCTTCGCCCTCCCAAGATCGAGCCGCCGGCTCAGCAGGAGCTTCGCCCTCCCAGGGTCGTGAACGTCCCTCTAGCCGAACCGGGCCACGAGGCGGTTGATCACGGCGGGCATCAGTCGGTCCAGCCAGACAAGCAGCTTGCCGCCGGGCGTGAGGATGATCTCGTGCCGGCCGCGGCGCATAGCGCGGATCGCCTGGCGGGCCACGCGGGGCGCGGGGGCACTGCCGGCCTTGAGCCACGGTAGTTCGCCCTGCCGTTCGATCACGCTCTCGAAGAACTCGCTCTGCGTGGTGCTGGGACTGACCAGCAGCACGTCGATCCCCTCCTGGCAAAGCTCTGCCCGCAGGGCGTCGCTGAATCCGTGCAGGGCGAACTTGCTGGCACAGTACTCGCTCTTCTTCGGGACCGCCCGGTGTCCCAGTACCGAGCCGACGTTCACGATCAGCGGGCGTGTGCCGCGGCCGAGCAGCGGCAGGGCCGCCCGGATCAGTTCGGCGGGCGCCAGGAAATTGACCTCCATGATGCGAGTCAGCCGGATGGGGTCGGCCGTGGCAAACGGGCCGATGGCACCGATGCCGGCGTTGTTCACGAGGATGTCCAGCCCGCCCAGACGCTCCTGGGCGGCGTCGAGTGCCGCTTGTCGCACCTCGGGCGCGGTGATGTCACCCGCCACGAAGTGCGCGGTGCCGCCGTGCGCGGCAAGTTCCGCACAGAGCTGCTCCAGCCGTGCGGCGCGCCGGGCCACCAGGACCAGGCGGACTCCTTCCGCCGACAGCTGGCGAGCCAACTCCTCCCCGATCCCGCTCGAGGCGCCCGTGATCACTGCGCGGCTGCCCGACAGGGTGCGTCGTGCCATGGCTGTCAGGCCACTTCCTCCACCGCGGACCGCCGGGGCGGGCCGGGGCTGGCGGAGGCGCCGTTGGGGGCTCGCGCGTGGATCACCACGTCTTCGTCGCTGATCCGTCCCAGGAACTTGTGCGGCAGGCGGCAATGGATCGTGACCCGGCCGTCGTGAAACTGGCGCGAGAGAATCTCACCGTGCGCGGCGAGGTAGGCCATCAGGCGCCCGTTGTGCACGCCCATCTCCACGTCCACGTCGCGAAACCCGCTGCTCAGCGCGTCGCTGACCGCCAGGGCCAGGTTATCCAGCCCCTCGCCCCTGCGGGCGCTGACCGGCACCGCGTGCGGATAACGGTTCAACAGGCCTTCCACCCGCTCTCGCGACGGCAGGGCGTCGAGCTTGTTGAGGACCAGGATCGTGTCCTTCTTGCGGATGCCGATCTCGTCCAGCACGTCGTACACGGCGCGAATCTGATCGTAGACCGCGTCGTTGGCGGCGTCGGCCACGTGCAGCAACAGGTCGGCCTGGCGGGCCTCTTCGAGCGTGGCCTTGAAGCTGGCGATCAGGCGGTGCGGCAGGTGGCGGATGAAGCCGACCGTGTCGCTCAGCAGCACCGGGCCCCAGTGCGGCAGCTGCCAGCGGCGGGTCCGCGTGTCGAGCGTGGCGAACAGGCGGTCCTCGGCCCGCACCCCGGCCGCGGTCAAGGCGTTCATCAATGTGCTCTTTCCCGCGTTGGTGTAGCCGACCAGCGAGACGGTCATGTGGTCGGCCCGGGCCGCCACCTCGCGCTCCCTGCGCCGCTCGACCTGCGCCAGTTCGCTCCGCAGGTCGTGAATCCGCTTTTCGACCAGCCGCCGGTCCACCTCCAACTGCTTTTCGCCGGGGCCGCGCATGCCGATCCCCATCTTCAGCCGCGAAAGGTGGGTCCACATCCGCTTCAAACGGGGCAGGGAGTACTCCAGCTGGGCCAACTCGACCGCCAGCCGGGATTCGTACGTCTGGGCGTGGGACGCAAAGATGTCCAGGATCAACTCGGTGCGGTCGAGCACCTTGATCCCGACCGCCTTCTCCAGGTTCCGCGTCTGGGCCGGCGTCAGGTCGTGGTCGAACAGGACGACGTCCGCGTCGGCCTCTTGCGCCAGCGACCGCAACTGTTCGACCTTGCCGGCGCCGAGGTACGTCTTCCCGTCAGGCTGTTCTCGCCGCTGGGTCAACCGCCCAGCCACCCGGGCACCCGCCGTTTCGGCCAGCCCCTGGAGTTCGGCGAGCAGCTCGGTTTCGCAACTCTGTCCCGGCAGCGAAACGCCCACGAGAATGGCCGATTCGCTGACAACGCTGGCGTGGCGGTCTCGTTGGGTCACTGTGCGGCGCGTCCTCCTCAGGAAAAGCCCGGCCCGCAAGCCGGCCGAAATACCCCTGCTTCACCCCCAGTAACCGCTCAAAGGCCCGGGGTCTGGCTCATTTTTCGGCGGGAAGACCGCTCGTCGTCGTGCGACGCGGCCGCCGAAAAATGTGCCTGACCCCTTGGGGTGCGGCAGATCCGGTGTCCACACCGTGAACGGTTGCCGCCCCCATTATACCCTGGACAAGTCACGGGGCCCGAGCCACGCCATCCGACCCGTGTCCGGAGACCGAAGGGCGGGGACGGCTGGATCGAATCACACGAGCCAGATTGGTTCAGGCAGCTGGCCGCCCTAACCCGGATTATTCATGAGCCGCAAGCGCGCTAGCGTCCGGTTTTGGTGGAATTGGGGAGAACCGGACGCTGGCGCGTGCCGGCTGATGTGCGCGGTGTTTCTGGGAAGATAGCCACAACCTGTTTCTCTGCTTCACCTTGCAGCTTTACTCGTTAGGCGCTGTTCAACAATAAGTTACCGAAATCACTCATCAGCCGCCGGGCGCTAGCCCGCGGTTCATCCGCGAAAGACCGCGGGCTAGCGCCCCGCGGCTGATCCACAAAACCGGTA
>Ga0209398_1000507_pt1 | contig 23979 bp, 16 predicted proteins | sample AshMeaBigSpring_FD_184125 | JGI IMG/M metagenome (GOLD analysis project Ga0209398, IMG submission 184125) | Groundwater microbial communities from Big Spring, Nevada to study Microbial Dark Matter (Phase II) - Ash Meadows Big Spring (SPAdes)... | ecosystem: Environmental > Aquatic > Deep... | reverse complement strand
GTTGGCTTAGTTGTATTTATGTTATTTGCTTTTTTGTTACAAATTGGGTTTGGTTTTAGCTCTGTTTTCGGGGTAATTGCTGCAGTTGTTATTTATTATTTTAGTAAAAAAATAGTTGAGCATGAGTTTGTAATCAAACATTTAAATGCTCATTACAATGAATTAGAAAGTAGTAGCAAGCTTTTGTATAAACACAATGAATCTTTATCTGTTTTAGAGCAATTGCAACAAAGTAAAATAGAAGAAGTGTTTTCTACATTACAAATTCAATCACCATTCTATAAAAAACTTCAATTGAGTTTTATTTCTGCAGCCATAATAATTGCACTATTAGCTGTAGTTGTTTTTTGCCCCTTTAATATCTCAAATAAAAAGATTATAGTTACTTCAGATGCTCAATTGGTAAAGCCTTTGCCAACTATTATTCAGTTAATAAATATTACACTTCAGCCACCATCGTACTTGAATAAAAAAGTTACTACACAAGAAAATGGTGCTATTAAAGCCAATGCACAAACACTTGCTATTTGGAATATTAAAACCAATAAGTCTGTCTCTAATGTCTCTATTGTATTTAACGATTCTATAGAGATTAAAATGCAATCTGTAGATACAGAAAAACGATTATGGAAATTTTCTAAATTGCTTGTCACGTCAGGATTTTATCAAATAAAAATTGATCGTAACATTACTGATATGTATCAAATTGAGGTATTGCAAGATGCTCCACCAAGTATACGAGTAGTGGCACCAACTGCACATTTAACTATTGATTATGGGCAGCCAACAAGTTTTCAATTAGCAGCGATATTAAACGATGATAATGGTATACAACACGCAATAATCGCAGCAACCATTGCAAGCGGTAAAGGTGAAAGTGTACAGTTTAAAGAGCAAACGATTCCCTTAAATATTTCTTTTCAAAACAAAGAAAAAAGTTATCAAATACAACAACATATATCACTACAGTCATTCAATATGCAGCCAAGTGATGAACTGTATTTTTATATTGTAGCAACCGATACTTATGGGCAACAAACCAAATCAGATGTACATATAGTAGAGCTTGCAGATACAGCTGCTTTAATGGAGTTTGATGCTACCATTAATAGTTTAGATGTGAAACCTGAATTTTTTAGAAGTGAGCGTCAAATTATTATAGATGCAGAACAATTGCTAAGAGAAAAAGATACTATTTCTATTCAACAATTTAACGAAAGAAGTACCGATTTAGGTTTAGATCAAAAGTTGCTACGATTAAGATATGGAAAATTTTTAGGTGAAGAAGATGAAGAAAATATTGGTGTTGAAGAGCCTGAGTCTATAGATGCTATGGAGTTTGGAGATCCTACACATATGTTAGAAGCTTTTGGTCACCATCATGATAGGGCAGAAGACGCTACGTTTTTGGATGTTGACACCAAACAACGTCTAAAAGCTGTACTCAATGAAATGTGGAAAGCCGAATTACAGCTTCGTTCATTTAAACCAAAAGAGGCACTTCCTTTTGCCTATAAAGCGTTGCGGTTGTTGAAAGATTTGCAGCAAAAATCAAGAGCTTTTGTAGCAAAAACAGCATTTAAAACCACACCATTAAAACCAGAGAAAAGGTTAACAGCAGATTTGTCGAGTATTAATACTATTTCATTACAACAAAATACGATTGCAACAACTTCATCAATATCGAATGATGTTGTTGCAACTTTACAAATGTTGAGTGATTGTCAAGATAAAAAAGAAATTACAACACCGTATTACATTAGTTTTTCTAAAACAATTCTTTTGCTAAATGCCAAAGCAGTTGAGCAGCCAACAGTATTTATTCCAGCATTAAAAATTGCCAAAAAAATACAACAACAAATTATTCAGAAACAGCAATCGTCTATTTTACCAAATGAAATATCGTATTTACAAAAAGTACTTCATCAACTATTGCAATCGCCTTTCGTTGTTCCACAAAAAACTAAAAAAGCAGTAGGTAATACTTTGTCCGATCAATATTTTTTTCAACTACAAAAAAGTAAACAGTAAGCATGAATAGTTATAAGCTCATCTTTATTTTTTGCAGTTTGCTGTTGTCGTTTTTTTCTATTTGGAAAGAACTGAAAAGGCCTAATCGTAGAAGGTTGTTGTTGCGTTTAATAGCCACGTTGATAGCGGTTTGTAGTGTAACAGCATTATGTTTTACGTTCACTTACAATAGCGTTATAAATCATTTGTCAGCATCACAAAAATGGATTTTTTTAACTGAAGGATATAATAAAGATAGTGTTCGGCTGTTCATGAAAAAAGAGAGAATAACAGATACTTGCTCTGGTAATTATTTACATCAATTGCAATTGCATTCAAATAAGCAAGCAGTTGCGTTTGGACACGGTTTTGTAGAAAACGAACTGCAACAATTACAACCATACACTTTCGATTTTAAACCATCAATTCCTACAAAAGGAATTACAGCTGTACAATGGAAAGAAGTATTGAATAAAGGTGAGCAGCTTACTGTTCAAGGCGTGGTAAGAAATAACGCAAAAAGTAAGATGCGTTTATATTTGCAAGCATTTGGTAATAATGTTGATAGTGCTACAATACAAGCATTCAGTAATCAGTCTTTTGGTTTAAGTACTTTGCCTAAACAAACAGGACGAATTGTTTACAGTTTATTATTGATGCACAATCAAGATACAATCGAATACAATCCTGTTCCATTTCAAGTTATAGCTCCACAAGCTTTGCAAATACTCATGTTGGCATCTGCACCTAATTTTGAACAAAAGTTTTTAAAAAACTGGTGTATTCAACAACAATATACAGTAACTACTCAAACATTAATAAGTAAGAATAAATATGTAAATACCTTTTCCAATACATCCAACAAATCGATGAATAACATCAATGGAGGTTTGTTAAATAATATTGATGTACTACTTCTAGATGCTAGTATTTACAATAGTTTAAGCAAACTTGAACAACAAATCATTTATAAATATATTGTTGAAAAAGAGATGGGTTGTATTCTTTTGTCTGATACAACTATTAATTCAAATACATCGTTGAGTGGCTACTTTTCAATTCAGAAAAACAATACCATTCCAAAACCAATTCATCTGCTTTTTGCTCAAAAAAAAGCATTAGTAACACCTATTTATTCATTATATACTTTAAAAGAAAACGAAACACAAGTTAGTCTAGTAAACGACAGTATTCAACAAGTTTATGCTGCTGTTCAACTTGTAGGAAAAGGTAAATTCATCAACACCACTATCAGTGAAACATATCCATGGATGTTGCAAGGCAATAACGAAATCTATCATCAATATTGGTCACATTTATTCAATGCTGTGTTGCCAAGCCAAGTAAGCCAGCAATTTCATATTCTTCCATTTATTCATGTGCAGCAACAACCTGTTAATTTTCAAATCAATACTGCAAATGAAAATCCAATCATCACCATCAATAACAATCAAGTTGCTGCTCTTCAAATTCCATATCAGCAAAATCGTTATCAAGCAATCTATTGGCCAAACAAAGTAGGATGGCAAACACTTCGAATAAACAATGATTCTACATTGTATTGGTATGCTTATTCTAAAAATGCTTTTAAACAAGTGCAAGCAACTCAAAAAATACAGGTAACACAAGCATTTTGTAATGATACTCAACTTCAGCAAACTTCTTCAAGCACAAAGTCAGTAACTGTTCAAAAAATAATCCCTCCATATTTTTTTGCAATATTATTTTTTATAGCAGCAACGTTTTTATGGTGGGAACGAAAATGGGAATAATGTTTTATGTTACCAGCATTTGTGCTACTATCAACGCCTGTTGTGTCACTCACTTGTACGTTTTTATCGCTATTCAGCAAATTGTAAGTCACTAATTTTTATTTTATAAAAGGCGAATACTTAATTCTTGCTTTACTTAACTTACACAACTAATCTTATCATACATGAAACGTAAAGATTTCTTGCAGCTATCAGCCTTAGGTTTTGGTGGTTTATTATTGCCTTCTTCTGCATTTATGGGGAATCCTATCTTGCCAGAGCAATTGTTAGAAAAGCCATTAACAGATTTACAAAAAAGACAATTAGCAGATGTTGCTTTAAATGCAGCTACCAAAAAAGGGGCTTCTTATGCCGATGTAAGAATAAACCGTTATCTCAACCAAATTGTAGCAACAAGAGATAAACGTGTAGAAAATGTAGCCAATACAGAATCATTTGGTGTTGGTGTTCGTGTAATTGCTAATGGTTGTTGGGGTTTTGCTGCCACAAACGATGTAACTACTGAAGGGGTTGCCAAAACCGCCGAACGTGCTGTTGCTGTTGCTAAAGCCAATGCAAAATTAATTTCAGAACCTGTACAGCTAGCTCCACAAAAAGGCTATGGAACTGTTGAATGGAAAACCCCCATTGAAAAAAATGGATTTGAAGTGCCTATTAAAGAGAAGATAGATTTATTGTTACAAGTAAATAATGAAGGATTAGCTAACGGTGGAAATTTTATGAGTTCATCTATTTTTCTAGTAAATGAACAAAAATATTTTGCTTCTACAGATGGCTCTTATATCGATCAAGATGTTCATCGTATTTGGCCCACATTTACCATTACCAAAATTGATAAAGCTACAGGTAAGTTCGAAAGTAGAAATGCGTTAAGCTCACCAATGGGTATGGGCTATGAATATTTAATTCCACAAGAAACAGAAAAAATAAAACGTGTTTTAACCCTGTATAAAAACCGCTACGATATGCTTGAAGATGCAAGAGAATCAGCTCTGCATGTAGCACAAAAGTTGAAAGCAAAATCGGTAGAACCTGGCAAATACGATTTAATTTTAGACCCAACACATTTGTTCTTAACCATTCATGAATCAGTAGGTCATCCAACAGAATTAGATAGAGTTTTAGGATACGAAGCCAATTATGCAGGAACAAGTTTTTTAACATTGGATAAATGGCGTTCAAAGAAATTCAATTTTGGAAGTAAAATGGTCAATTTTTTTGCAGATAAATTACAACCAAATGGACTAGCTACTATTGGCTATGATGATGATGGAGTTGCTTGTGGAAAATGGGATATTATTAAAGAGGGCATTCTAGTAAATTATCAAACCATTAGAGATCAAGCTCATATTTTGGGTTTAAAAGCTTCACAAGGTTGTTGCTATGCACAAAGTTGGGCAGATATTCCTTTTCAAAGAATGCCCAATGTATCATTGCAACCAGGTAATAATCAAGTTGCTGATATGATTAAAAATACCGAAAAAGGAATTTATATGTTGGGCAGAAACTCATATTCTATCGATCAACAACGATACAATTTTCAGTTCAGCAGCCAACTTGCTTATGAAATAAAAAATGGAGAAATTGTAGGAATGCTTAAAGATGCTTCTTATCAAGCCAATACACAAGAGTTTTGGAATGCATGTTCAGGAATTGCAGATGCAAGCGATTATAGATTAGGCGGTTCTTTTAATGATGGTAAAGGGCAGCCCTCTCAAAGTAATGCAGTTTCTCATGGTTGTTCAACTGCTAAGTTTAATGGCATAAGTGTTATTAATACAGGTAGAAATATTGGATAATGTTGATGCTTAATGTTTCTATAATTCTAGCTATTCTTGTACAATGAATCACAATCAGTTAGTCGACTTTTTTAATTCAAAAGCAATTCAATACAATCATATTGATTTTATAAAAGACGATCCTATTTCAATTCCACATGCTTTCTCAAAACCCCAAGATATTGAAATAGCTGCTTTTTTTGCAGCTATCTTAGCTTGGGGTAATAGAACGAGCATAATTAATTCTTGTAAAAAATTAATGCAGTTAATGCATCAACAACCGTATGAATTTATTCTAAATATTAATTTCTCAAAAGCTAGTGAAATAAATCCATTGTTACAGTTTGTACACCGAACATTTAATGCTACAGATTTATTGCACATACTCTGTTTTTTACAGCATCATTATGCTGTTTGTAATCAATCTTCTTTAGAAACTGCATTTAGTAAAGGTTTGCAATCTTCAGATGAAAACGTAGAAGAAACTTTGAATTATTTTCATCATTATGTTTTTTCATCAACAATACAAGAAGATTTTCCAATAAGAACCAAAAAGCATATTGCAGCACCTTATAAAAAATCGGCTTGCAAGCGTTTAAACATGTTTTTAAGGTGGATGGTTAGAAAAGATAATAGAGGCGTTGATTTTGGCTTATGGAATCAAATAAAGCCATCTCAGCTCATTTGTCCATTAGATGTTCATGTAGCTAGAGTTGCCAAACGCTTTAATTTATTACAACGAAATCAAAACGATTGGCAATCTGCTGTTGAGTTAACCAATTATCTTAAAAAGTTAGATGCAAACGATCCTGTAAAATATGATTTTGCATTGTTTGGTTTGGGTGTAATTGAGAAATTCTAATCGAATTTTTTGTAAGGATTTATTGTTTACTCCATTACTTTCTTCCATAATTCAGGCAAACGTTTTATCCAAATATTTTCTCTGTGCTTTTCTTTGGCAATCATAATTGGCGTTCCCCAATAGGTATTATTTCCTTCAATACTACTTGTTACACCAGCTTGTCCTAATACTACAGCACCTGCACCAATTGTAATGGTTTTGTTTACACCTACTTGTCCCCACAGTGTTACACCATCTTCTAAAATAGTAGCTCCTGCAATGCCAACTTGTGCAGCAAGCAAACAGTTTTTACCAATAATTACATCATGACCAATGTGTACCATATTGTCTATAATTGTACCTTTTCCTATGGTTGTGCTTGCACTAACACCTTTATCAATGGTACAGCTGCAACCAATTTCTACATTGTCTTCAATTACTACATTACCACAGCTATTCATACGTTTATACCATACTTCTCTATTCTTCTTACTGTTATAATAGAAGGCATTGCCGCCAATTACAGTGCCGGATTGTATTACTACATTATTGCCAATTATGGTGTCATCTAAAATAGTAACATTGGGATGAATAATACAGTTTTTGCCAATCTGCACATTGTTGCCAATAAATGTATTCGGCATTACAATACTACTAGCATCTATATTAGCAGAATTACTGATTAATTGATGAGATGGATTGAATGGTTTAAAATGATTAGTAATTGTTTGGTAAGCTTCAAAAGGAGCATCAACAACTAGCAAAGCCTTTCCTGTAGGCACTTCTACTTCTTTTGTATTAATGATGATAAATGTAGCTTCACTTTGTAAACAAGTATTGTAATATTTTGGATGATCTACAAATGCAAGATCGCCTTTTTCTACACGGTGTACTTCATTTATGCCTGTAACAATTGCATTGCTGTCACCAATAATTTCAGCTTCAATTAATGTTGCTATCCATGATAGAGATACAGGAGCAGGAAACTTCATAGTTTAATTTATTTTAAAAGCAATCGAATTGAGTGATTGAAAATTTACAATTACGAATAGTGTCGTTTTTGTATCTATTTGTAAAGGTAATAGTCAGTAGCTGTGTTAAAAATTTTATTCTGATTGATTCTGTTTTAAATTATTAAAAAGCATTGCTATCCTTATGCTAGCAATCTTGTATTTATACTTTCAGTTAGTTGCTGAAAGTATTATGAATAAAGAGTTGTAGCAAAATCATATTCTTGTTGTAGAAAGAATATTCACTCAAAAAATTAATGGTCATTGTTTTTTCTTACGCTATAAATTATGTGCTATTCACAGCTACATTCACAAATGTGAATAAAATAGTTGTAACATTTTTTGATTTGCTATCGAAGTCTATTTAATATTGCTATAGGATTTAAAAATCCTGTACTTACTAACCCATCCATATAAAGAGCCTTTCAACTGAAAGGCTCTTGTTTTTTAGTCATTATGTACTTTCAGTTTTGTATCTAATTTTTAATTTTCAAAACTGCTGAAAAGCTTATAAACGTTGAATGACAGCAACACTACGATATTTTATAATTTATAAACCTTATTTGGTTTTATCTCAGTTTTCTGCTGAAGCAAATAAACAAACTTTGCAGCATTTTTTCAAGGTTCCTAAAGATGTGTATCCAGTAGGTCGATTAGATTATGACAGTGAAGGGCTTTTGATTTTAACAAACGACAAACAATTAAATCAAAAATTGTTGCATCCTAAAAATAATCATGAAAAAGAATATTGGATACAAGCAGAAGGGCTGCCAAATCAAGACCAATTGGCTTTATTGCAACAAGGTGTAACGATAACAGTCGACGGTAAGCCTTATACAACTAAACCATGCATTGCATCTTTAATTCAAGGTGATGTTGATTTGCCCGAACGAAATCCGCCTATACGCTTTCGAAAGAATATTCCAACTACTTGGTTACGTATTGTTATTTCAGAAGGAAAAAATAGGCAGGTGCGTAAAATGACTGCTGCTATTGGTTTTCCTACTTTACGATTGGTACGACATCGCATTCAGAATATAACCATCCAAAACTTACAACCTGGTCAAATGGTAGAATTAAGTAAGAAGTCAATCTATAAAAAACTATTTAATGAATAACAATAATTATCAGGCATTAAACGAGCAGTTTTTGATTCATACAGACTCTACTCAATTTAATATTATTTCTATACATACCTTTCTTTCTTCAGAATCGTATTGGGCAAAAAATATTCCTTTTGAAACTGTAAAAAAATCTATTGATAACTCACTTTGTTTTGGTGTTTTTTCTATAGAAAATGCAAATGCTCATAAACAGATTGGTTTTGCTAGACTAGTTACTGATTATGCAACATTTGCATATTTGTGTGATGTATACATTGAAAAAGAATATCGAGGAAAAGGATTGTCGAAATGGTTGATGCAAGTGATTCATGCACATCCAAATGTACAAGGCATTCGACGTTGGATGCTTGTAACTAAAGACGCTCAAAGCTTATACAAGCAATTTAATTGGCAAATGATACCAGAAGAAATGTTAACGAAGATGATGCAAATACATCAGCCAGATATTTATATATAACTTATACTAAAGCAATTATTAAAAAATTGCTTCAAATTGTAGAATGCTAAACAATATGCTTACACAACAATTAATCTGCTAAATTTGCGGCTCATAAAATTTTTGTAATGAGTCAACATTTAAGTGAACAAGAAATTGTAAGAAGAGAAAAGTTAAGTAAATTACAAGAAGCAGGTATCGATGCGTTTCCTGCTGCATCTTATCCTGTTTCGCATTTTTCTGTAGACATTAAAAATGATTTTTCAGAAGAAGTTAAAGATCAATTTGCTAGTGTTTGTGTGGCAGGTCGTATTATGAGCATTAACGATAAGGGCAAGGTTTTTTTTATTAAAATTCAAGATAGTAAGGGCATTATTCAATTATATGTTCGTAGAGATGATATTTGCCCTGAAGAAGATAAATCTTTTTGGGAAAATGTGGTTAAGCATGGCTTAGATTTAGGAGATATTATTGGCGTTACAGGTTTTGTTTTTATTACAAAAACCGGTGAAACCTCTATTCATGCACAAACACTCACATTGCTTACCAAATCTTTAAAGCCTTTACCAGTAGTTAAAAGAGACGAGGAAGGTAATGTGTATGATGAAGTTACCGATCCTGAGTTTAGATACAGACAACGCTATGTAGATTTAATTATTAATCCATCTGTAAAAGACACATTTGTAAAGCGTACAAAACTCATTAATACCATTCGTGAATTTTTAAACGAACAAGGAGCATTAGAAGTAGATACGCCTGTATTACAAAGTATTCCTGGTGGTGCTGCTGCAAGGCCATTTATTACCCATCACAATGCATTAGATATTCCTTTATACTTGCGTATTGCAAACGAATTATACTTAAAACGCTTAATTGTAGGCGGTTTCGATTGGGTGTATGAGTTTAGTAGAAATTTCAGAAACGAAGGAATGGACAGAACGCATAATCCTGAGTTTACAGTATTGGAGTGGTATACTGCATACAAAGATTATTTTTGGATGATGGAAACAACAGAGCAATTGTTTGAAAAAATTGCCATTGCACTTCATGGAACTACAGATGTTTTAGTTGGTGACAAAACAATCAGTTTTAAAGCACCTTTTAAAAGAATTTCTATCATCGAAGCCATTCAAGAAAATACAGGTATCAATGTTGATGGAATGGACGAAGCTGCTTTAAGAGATGTTTGTAAGCAGTTAAACATAACTGTACCAAACAATATTGGCAAGGGAAAATTAATAGATGAAATCTTTGGTGCTACAAGCGAATACACATTTATTCAACCCACTTTTATTACTGATTATCCAGTAGAAATGAGTCCGCTTACTAAAAAGCATAGAAGCAAAGAAGGATTAGTTGAGCGTTTTGAATTAATGGTAAATGGAAAAGAAATTGCCAATGCTTACAGTGAATTAAACGATCCGATTGATCAACGTAAGCGTTTTGAAGAACAAGTGAAATTGATGGAAAGAGGTGATGATGAAGCCATGTTTATTGATCATGATTTTTTACGTGCATTAGAATATGGAATGCCTCCAACAAGTGGAATAGGAATTGGTATTGATAGATTATGTATGATGATGACGAATAGTCCTTCTATTCAAGATGTATTGTTTTTTCCTCAAATGCGTCCTGAACAAGGAGTTTGATTTTTAATAATTCTACTAAACAAAAAAGAGATTCGAAAGAATCTCTTTTTTGTTTTATACTGATAAATATTTTTTAAAAATTACTGTAAATCAGGTGTTCTAAAATTTAATTTCCTCTTCATGTTCATCAAAGAAGCGATATTCAATGATATGAAAATTAGTATCTGCTTCTATCTTCAATTTTGTTTTGTACTGCTTTCTCCATTTTTTTATTATAGAAGTAAAAAATCCTTTAGTTAAATGTGAATACAAAATTGGATGTACTACAAGTGTTAAGTTTTTGTGAGAGTGACTAATTAAATAGTTCAAACGCTTTTCTATTTCATCTTCTAATAAAAGGCTTGAAGTAGTTTTGCCACTACCATGACAAACCGGACAAATTTCAGAAGTATTGATGTTCATTTCAGGTCTCATACGCTGACGAGTAATTTGCATCAATCCAAATTTTGAAATGGGTAAAACTGCATGTTTTGCTCTATCTGCATTCATGAATTCTTCCATTGCTTCTTGCAGCTTACGCTTATTATCAGGCAATTTCATGTCAATAAAATCTACCACAATAATTCCACCAATATCTCTTAATCGTAATTGCCTTGCTATTTCCTCTGCAGCCTCTAAATTGGTTTGTAAAGCGTTTTCTTCTTGGCTGTTGCTTACACTTTTATAGCCGCTGTTTACGTCTATTACATGCAAAGCTTCCGTATGTTCAATAATTAGGTAAGCACCACTTGGTAAGTTTACCGTTTTGCCAAAAGCACCTTTTACTTGTTTGGTAATGTTGTAGGTGTCGAATAATGAAGTTCCATTGCTGTTATAATAACTTACAATATCTATTTTATCAGGTGCTATTCTTTGAATATAGCTTTTCGTATCGGCAAAAATATTTTTATCGTTGATTACAATTTTATTAAAGTCAGAACTCAGTAAATCTCTTAGAATACTCGTTGTTTTACTTTGTTCGCTTAAAATTTTGGTTGGTGCTTCTGCACCTTTTAATCCCTGTTGAATTTGCTTCCAAGTGTTTACTAAAGACAATAAATCTTGATGCAATTCTGCTGTCGTTTTTCCTTCTGCTGCAGTTCTTACAATAATTCCAAATCCTTTTGGTCTAATGGCTTCTACAATTTTTTGCAGTCTTTTTCTTTCATCTGCCGAATGTATTTTTTTCGATACAGCAACAATTTCATTGAAAGGTGTGATTACCACAAATCTTCCTGGTAAGCTTAATTCACAGCTAAGTCTTGGCCCTTTTGCTGCAATTGGTTCTTTTAAAATTTGTACTAGAATATTGGGTTTGCCATTTAAAACCTCATTAATTTTTCCTGTTTTTACAATTTCAGGTTCTATGCTAAAAGATGAAAAATCGAATCCATTTTCTTCTTTATTGTTTACAGCTATCTGTGTAAACTTTAATAGACTTTTTACATAGGGTGATAAATCTGTATAGTGCAAAAAAGCATCTTTTTCAAATCCTACATCTACAAATGCTGCGTTTAAACCCGGAATCAATTTTTTTACTTTTCCCAAATACAAATCGCCTACACCAAAACTTCCTTCAGAAAGTTCACTATGCAGTTCTACAAGCTTTTTATCTTCCAACAATGCAATTTCTACACCTGTTGGTCCAGCATTTATAATTAGTTCTTTATTCACAAAATTTGCAACTTTAAATCAATAAAAAATTCACCCAATAATATTGAGTGGATGTAAAACACACTAATTCTACCTGAAGCTTTTTGTTGATGGTTAAGATAAGGAGGAAAGGTAAAGTTGCATCGATCAAAAAAAGCGAAATAGCTACAGGCTAAAACATGCGTAAAACAAGGCAATTTAGAGTATAAATTGCCTTGTTTTTATATTTGTCTGAAAGAAAAATTATTTCTTCTTATGACGGTTTTTTCTTAAACGTTTTTTGCGTTTGTGCGTAGCAATTTTATGACGTTTTCTCTTTTTACCACAAGGCATACTCCAAGTTTTTATGAGTTAAAAAAATGATTGTTTATGTTATAACTTTTTCAGTTACTGTTTCAATTGGTTAATTCTGTTTTCTAGTTCTTTTTGTGCATTTACGTTTGGTATTTTTTTCTTTACAATAGAATACCATTCTATTGCGTTTTGCTTTTCACCCTTCAAATCGTAGCATTCTGCTAAATGCAACGTTGCTTCTAAGTTGTCGGGTTGTTTTTTTACAATAATTAAAAAGCGTTCAATTGCTTTATCATATTGTCCACTTTTTTTACCACCTAATCCTAAAATCAGTTGTGCATAAAGGTTGTCTGGGTTTTTCTGTACAATTTCTCTAACAGGTAAAATTCCCTGCATTGGATTGTCAGAAATATTGCCCAACATGTAACAAGCACCTAAACCTATAACACTACTATCGTTTTTAGGATTTAACACCAAAGCCTGCTCAAAAAGAACTTTTGCATTCTCTGCTAACCAATGTTGCATAGCAGGATCTGCCTCAATTAATAGGTTATCTAAAAATTGATGGGCGGCAAAAGTGAGGTTTTTTTCTGAATTTTCCAATTTTGCTGCTTCAGCTGTATAATAAGCGTATGGTTCAAATATTTTTGCCGAATCTTTCCAAAAACGAGCAAGTTGATGATAAATGTGTATTTGCTGGTCTTTTACATCTCCTCTAGTAACGCTGTTTTCTAATCTTGTAATGCGTTCACTCTGTTCTGGTGTTAGCCTTTCTTTTGCTTTTGATAGCATTGCAGCAAACTCAACTGTGTGGTCGTGAGGAGCGTTTGCGTTTTGTGCAGCTGTTGGAGTAGCCACATTTTTTTTAGGCGGAATGGTATTTCCAAATACAAATAAAAGCAATACTGCTACAGCAGCAGATAGTGTTAAAATAATTTGCTGACGATTCACTGATTCAATTTTTGGGCAAAGTTATTCTCTTTCTGCCTTGCATTTGCTTTTTACTTCTGCAACAAATTCTTTTGCAGGTTTAAAAGCAGGAATAAAATGTTCAGGAATGGTAACTGCTGTATTTTTTTTAATGTTTCTACCAATTTTTGCAGCTCGTTTTTTCGGTATAAAACTTCCAAATCCTCTGATATAAATGCTTTGCCCGTCTATTAAACTGTCTTTTACTTCTTTAAACATCGTTTCTAAAGTAACTAAAACGTCTACTTTCGGTATTCCGGTTTTGTCAGATATTTGGTTAATTAAATCAGATTTTCTCATGAAAATGTTGAATATTTTGGTTGTTTCAAGGTATAAAGTAAAACAATTTATTTTGGAAAAGACAAAAATATAAAAATTTTATTTTTATTAATATCTATTGATTTACAACAACTAAGCTCCCATTAATTTTTTTATGAACATTCAAAAATGAACTTTCACCACAAACTTTCGTTGTTTTTTAAAATAATTTAATTTTTCTAAATTTTTTCGAATAAATGAAATCTTTTTTCACCCAAAATTTGATGAATTGGCATCTTCAAGAAAATGAAAGACAAATGCCTTGGAAAGGTGAAAAAAATCCATACAAAATTTGGTTGAGTGAAATTATTTTGCAACAAACAAGGGTTGAGCAAGGATTACATTATTATGAAAAATTTATCACTCATTTTCCTACAATAGTCGACTTAGCAAATGCAAATGATGAATTTGTATTTAAATTGTGGGAAGGTTTGGGATATTATAATCGTTGCAAAAACTTATTATTTACTGCTAGAGATATCGTAAATAGGTATCAAGGAAATTTTCCCAACATTCATGCAGAAATTGTTCAGCTAAAAGGTGTAGGTCCTTACACTGCTGCTGCAATTGCTTCATTTGCTTATAATCTTCCTTTTGCAGTAGTTGATGGTAATGTTTACAGAGTATTGGCTCGTTATTTTGCCATTTTTACGCCAACAGATTCAACAACTGGAAAGCAACTTTTTACCGAATTAGCAAATGAAGTTTTAGATAAGCAAGAACCAGCTTTATACAATCAAGCCATTATGGATTTTGGAGCTACGGTTTGTAAGCCTGTAAATCCACTATGTAATCAATGTGTTTTACAACAACATTGTAAGGCTTATCATACCGTTTCAGTACCAAAATTACCTGTAAAAGAAAAAATGCTAACCAAGAAAAATAGGTGGTTTTACTATTTTATTCTTGAATTCAATCAGCAAGTTTGGGTACAAAAAAGAACGGTAAAAGATATTTGGGAAAATTTGTTTGAATTTTATTTAGTAGAAGCCAACGAGCAAATTTTGTGGAATAAAAACACTGTTGATGAATGGGTGCAAAGTCAGTTAAATGTAAAAGAAGCAGAAGTTGCACATATTTCTTCTTTATTAAAACAACAATTAACCCATCAACAAATAAAAGGGCAGTTTATTCATGTTAAACTTTCACAAATGCCTGAACTATTAAAAAGTGGTAGTTGGCATTCTTTAGCCCAAATTGCAGATTTAGCTTTTCCAAAATTTATTCACCAATATTTTCAGCAACCTACTTCAAAGCAAGGATTGCTTTTATAATTTAAATTAACAAACACGTATGAAGCCTTCAGTAAATATCATGTGGTTTAGAAGAGATTTACGATTAACAGATAATGCTGCATTTTTCTATGCACTACAGCAGTCATTACCTGTTTTACCCATATTTATTTTCGATAAAAATATTTTAGACAAATTGGTTGATAAAACCGATAGAAGAGTTGCTTTTATTCATTCGGCTATTGAAGAAATGCAAACAGAATTGGTGAAAATGGGTGCTACCATGCATTGTTTTTATGCAACACCTTTAGATGCATTTTCTACTTTAACCCAAACTTATACAATTGAAAAAGTATTTGCCAATACCGATTATGAACAATATGCTATTGAAAGAGATGCAGCAGTTGCTCAGCTTTTACAATCAAAGCAAATTCAATCTCATGCGTTTAAAGATCATGTGATTTTTGAAAAAAGTGAAGTTGTAAAAGACGATAATTCACCCTACACCGTTTTTACACCATACAGTAAAAAATGGAAAGCTGCATTAACAGATAAGCACCTGCAATCGTACAACGTTGAAGCACATATTCAAAACATATTCAAACAAGCCCCAATTGATATTCCATCGTTAACAAGTATGGGGTTTAATGCTACCAATCGATCGTTTCCGTCGAAAGAATTAAATCTTGCCATTATTGAAAAATACAAAGAACAAAGAGATTTTCCGTCTGTAAAGGGTACCTCTCAGTTAGGGGTGCATTTGCGTTTTGGAACAATAAGTATTAGACAGCTAGCACAAAAAAGTAAAGATGTAAGTGAAGGATTTTTGAATGAATTAATTTGGAGAGATTTTTACCATGCTATTTTGTGGCATTTTCCACATATTAATAGAGGACAAGCTTTTAGAAAAGAATATGATTTGATTGAATGGAGGAATAATGAAGCAGAATTTGAAAAATGGTGTATAGGAAAAACAGGTTACCCAATTGTAGATGCAGGAATGAGAGAGTTAAATGCTACTGGATACATGCATAATAGAGTAAGAATGATTGTAGCCTCTTTTTTAACCAAACATTTATTGATAGATTGGCGTTGGGGTGAAATGTATTTTGCACAAAAACTACTCGATTTCGATTTTGCAGCCAATAATGGTGGATGGCAATGGGCAGCAGGAAGCGGTTGCGATGCTGCTCCATATTTTAGAGTATTTAACCCTACATTACAAACTGAAAAGTTTGATAAAAATTTACAATATATTCGAAAATGGGTGCCAGAATTAGATAGTTTCGATTATCCAAAACCCATTGTAAAACACGAAGATGCAAGAAAAAGAGTTTTGGAAGTTTATAGTAAAGCCTTGAAAAAATGATTGATAGTATATGGAAAAATACTTATTTATTCGAGTCAAAAATCAATCGATTGCATAAGTTTTAGAAATAAACAACCATCCTCTATAAATTTATGCAAACAATTGCGTTCATCCTAATGGTTACAACCCTACATTTGCGTTGTTTACGAAATTGCTCAACTTTAAAAATAATAGTATGACAAAAATTGCGGTAGCAAAAGGCGATGGCATTGGTCCAGAAATTATGGATGCAGTATTAAAAATTTTTGATGCAGCAAAAGTTCCGCTAGCCTATGAAGTAGTAGATATGGGAAAATGGGTATTTGATAAAGGCTACAGCAATGGAATGACAGCAGAAGCCCAAGCAACAATCGAAAGTTTGGGTATTTTATTTAAAGGTCCAATGGAAACGCCAAAGGGAAAAGGCGTAAAAAGTATCAATGTAACTGCACGTAAAACTTGGAATACCTATGCTAACATTAGAAATTTTCAAACCCTTCATGGTGTAGATACGGTATTTAGCAAAGCAGGAATTCCGATTGGCGTTACAATTGTTCGTGAAAATATTGAAGATACATATGGTGGAATTGAACATATGCTCACTCAAGATGTTGCCCTAAGCCGTAGATTTATTACAAGACCAGGTAGCATGCAGGTAATTAAGTATGCTTTTGAAATGGCAAAAAAGAAAGGTGCAAAGCGTATTACTTGTGGACATAAAGCCAATATTATGAAAATAACAGATGGCTTATTTTTAGAAGTGTTTTACGAAGTAGCAAAGCAATATCCTGAATTAAAAGCCGACGATGTAATTGTAGACGATTTATGTATGAAATTGGTAACTCGTCCAGATTTGTTTGATGTAGTGGTCCTTACCAATTTACAAGGCGATATTGTAAGCGATTTGTGTGCTGGTTTAGTAGGTGGTTTAGGTTTTGCACCAAGTGCAAATATTGGTGATCATATTTCTATTTTCGAAGCGGTTCATGGAACAGCACCAGATATTGCAGGGAAAAATATTGCCAACCCAACAGCATTATTATTGAGTGGAATTGGCATGTTGCAACATTTAGGATTAATGGAAAGTGCAACTACTATTGAAAATGCTTTGTTATACACGTTAGAAAGTGGTGTTCATACAGGCGATTTTGGTGATAAAAGCACTCCGTCTGTGAATACAACTGCTTTTGCTGATGCAGTGATAGCTAATTTTGGTAAACAACCAGCTCATAATCCTAAACCAGAATTGTCAGACGTTCCATATTCTTGCACTGTTTTACATTTAGATAAAAATCCAATGTTAGAAACAGAGGAAAGTGTTCAAGAAAAAATTGTGGGTGTAGATATGTTTGTAGAAAGTAATGAACAACCAACTGCTGTAGCTGAAAAATGTTTGCAACATGTTGGTAATCAATTCAAACTAGTGACAATTAGCAACAGAGGAACACAGGTTTGGCCAACGGGTAGTGTATTTACCAACTTGATTAACCAATATCGTTGCAGATTTGAAAGTGTAAATGATGTTCCACTTACGCAACAAGATATTATTAATTTATATACCCAATTAACGGCCAATTTTAAAGTTTGCTCTACAGAAATCTTAAATATGTGGGGTGATAAAAAAGCATATAGCTTGGCACAAGGTCAATAGCAAATATTGCTTCAATTCATTATTTATGTAAAAAGCATTCGTTTTAAAACGGATGCTTTTTTGTTTAAATATTCTAGCAATAAAATGGTTATAATACTATTCAAAATACCTAGCAGTTTTATATAACTACTAATTTTTACAATATGTTGTATTTAGGTTATTGAAAACCCCTATTTTCGTATGTAGTATGATAGCATTTGTTCGAGGAAATTTTGTAGTAAAAACACCTGCACGTATTGTAGTAGATGTTAATGGTGTTGGCTACGATTTACAAATTAGTTTAAATACCTACTCTGCCATTAGCAATAAAGAAAGTGGTTTATTACATACCTATATTCATTTATTTGAAAATGGACAAACCATGTATGGTTTTGCAGAAGTTGCAGAAAAAGAATTGTTTCTACAGCTTATTAGCGTTTCTGGTGTTGGTGCAGCAACAGCACGTATGATGTTGTCTGGAATGAAAGCAGATGAAATTGTTAGGGCTATTGTACAAGGCAATACTAAACAATTAGAGGCAATTAAAGGAATAGGTAAAAAAAGTGCAGAGCGATTAATTGTAGAACTAAGAGATAAATTAAGCAAGCAAAATATGGATAACCCATTAGCAGGTTTAGCCGTTAGTTCTCTCGATCAAGATGCAATTACTGCTTTAGTAGCATTGGGAATTTCTAGACCAATGGCTGAAAATGCAATTAAAAAAGTAGTAAAAGACAATCCATCTATTGTACTTGAAGATATTATTAAACAAGCACTTAAAAATTTATAACAGTTACGCTATCGAAAAATTTTCTACTTAATCAAGGTTAGTTGTTTTGAACCGTTTTATTGGCAATTTTCAGTTTTGTTGTTTTGTTACTGCTCTCAGTATGTTGGGTGTTACTGTTGTATACGCTCAATCTGCCGATTCACTGCGTTTTCCATTAAAAGATAGAAGAGGGGACAGATTTAGCTGGCAACAAAGAAATGCTTTTGATATTAACGATACTTCATTCATTCAACAAAATATTCAATACGATCCTAAAACAAAACAATATGTAATTATCGAAAAAATAGGTAACACTATTTATCGAAAACCTACTTATTTAACTTTTGAAGAATTTTATAGATTAAAAAATAATGCCAACGAAAACGCTTATTTTCAACAACGTGCAAGCACTTTAAATGCACTTAATAAAAAAACAAAACGACCTAATCATACCGTTTACAATAGTTTGTTTGATAGAATATTTGGAGCAGGTGATAATCCATTAAATGGTATTGCAGATAAAGCATCAGGTGCTTTAAAAAATCCATTGAAAGTAGATATTAAACCACAAGGTTCTGTAGATATTTTGTTAGGCTATCAAGGACAAAAAACGTTGAACCCAACTTTGCCAGAAGCAGCTAGAAGAAATGGTGGATTTGATTTTAACATGAATACCAATTTTAACGTAAATGCTAAAATTGGTAATAAACTAAACCTTCCAATTAGTTACAATACACTTGCAAATTTTGATTATTTAAATCAGCTGAAATTAGATTATAAAGGAAAAGACGACGAGATAATTAAAACCATTGAAGCAGGAAATATGTCGTATCAATCGAAAGGATCGCTTATTCCAAGTGCACAAAACTTATTTGGTTTAAAAACGCAATTGCAGTTTGGAAAATTATTTTTTACAGCAGCAATTGCCAATCAACGTAGTCAAAGGCAAAACCAAACATTACAAGGTGGTGCAGCAGCAACATCTTTTCAGAAAAAATTAGATGATTATGAAGAAAATCGTCACTTTTTAGTTGCTCAATATTTTAATCAGAATTACAATAAAACCATGAGCAATTTACCTGTGGTAAATAGTCAGGTTCAAATACAAAGAATTGAAGTTTGGGTTACCAATCGTACAGGTGCAACAACCGATGCAAGAGATGTAGTTGGATTTATGGATTTGGGTGAAAATCAACCATACAATCCAAATATTACCTCATTATCAGGTAGCAGTTTACCTAAAAATGGGGCCAATAATTTATACAGCACTTTGGTAGCAGATCCATCAAATAGAGATCCTTCTCAAATCAATAGTCGATTATTAGCTAGAGGTTTAAGACCCGTTGAAGACTATGAAAAAACATTTGCAAGAAAATTATCTCCTAACGAATATTATTTCAATCCACAAGTTGGTTTTGTGTCTGTAAATGGACAATTACAACCAGATGAGGTATTGGCTGTTGCATTTCAATACACATATAACGGTCAAGTTTATCAAGTTGGAGAATTTAGCCAAGAAGTAGCTTTAGACAGTACAAAAGGTGTGCAAAAAGTGTTGTTCTTAAAATTATTAAAAGCAACCTCTGCTAGAACCAATTTGCCTATTTGGGATTTAATGATGAAGAATGTGTATTCTTTAGATTTAGCAAGCATTTCAAGAGAAGATTTTAAGTTGAATGTTTTGTATGAAGAACCAAGTGGTGGATTAAAAAGATATATCCCAGAAACCAATACAGCTGTTGACGGTAAGCCTTTATTGGCTATTTTAAATTTAGATAGACTTAATAATAGAAACGATCCTCAACCAGATGGTGTTTTCGATTATGTTGAAGGGTTTACCATTTTACCACAAATGGGTAAGGTTATTTTCCCCGTATTAGAACCCTTTGGACGAGATTTACAGCAATTAGCATACAGTAACGTAAGCAATGCTATTCGAGAAAAATACATTTATTATCAATTATACGATTCCATCAAAGCCATTGCACAAACTTTTGCCAACCTGAACAGATTTGTAATTCAAGGGCAAGCAAAAGGAACAGGTGGAAGCGAAATTTATTTAGGTGCATTTAATATTCCTCAAGGTTCAGTACGTGTAAATGCAGGTGGACAAGCATTGCAAGAAGGAATTGATTATTCGGTTGATTATAATTTAGGATCTGTAAAAATTCTAAATCAAGCATTGTTAAATTCTGGAGTACCTGTAAATGTTTCGTATGAAAATAATGGTGGTTTTGGTTTGCAACAAAGAGGATTTTTAGGATTAAGAGCCGATTATATTGCTAGCGATAAATTATCTATTGGTGCTTCATTGGTTCGTTTAAATGAAAGACCATTTTTTACCAAAATGGGTTATGGTGAAGAGCCGATTAGAAACACCATGTATGGTTTAGATATTAGCTACCGTTCTGATTTGCCTGGCTTAACACGTTTGTTAAATAAGTTGCCATTTTATAGCACTAAAGCACCAAGTTCTATCAACGCTTATGGAGAAGGTGCTTATTTAAAACCTGGCCATCCACCACAAATTGGTAGCGGTGAAAATGCATTGAGTTATTTAGATGATTTTGAAGGAACACGTAGCAATTTAGATTTACGCTTTCCGCTCATTTCTTGGACACTTGCTTCAACACCTCAAGGCAATCCAAGATTTCCTGAATCTACTTTAATGGATAGTATTGATTACAATAAAAACAGAGCCAAACTAGCTTGGTACAATATTGAACCCAATTTACAAGATAAAAATAGTAGCAATAATCCATTACGTAGAAACCTACAAGAATTAAGCGATCCTAGAGTTCGTTTGGTATATACCAATGAATTGTTTCCGCAGCAAACCACCAATATTACCAATACACAAACTGTAACATTCGATTTAGCATATTATCCTACAGAATTAGGTCCATATAACTATGAAAGCAATACAAGTCAGTTAGATGCAAACGGTAAATTAAGAAATCCAAGGGCAAGATGGGGTGGATTAATGCGTAGCATTGATCAAACCGATTTTGAAACAAATAACTTCGAATTTGTTGAGTTTTGGGTGCAAGATCCATTCATCAAAAATCCTACAAGTAATGGTGGTAAACTATACATTAATCTTGGAAATATTAGTGAAGATATTTTAAAAGATGGAAAGCGATTTTATGAAAATGGATTAAATACACCAACTTCTCCTGCTGCTGTAGATAGCAGTAATACTTGGGGTAAAACACCAGTAAACCCTATTCAAATAACACAAGCATTTAGCAATGACCCTAACGATAGACAATACCAAGATGTAGGATTTGATGGATTGGATAATGAAAGTGAATTAAGAAAAAGGTCTGCATACATTAACAGAATACGCAACAATTTTGGAGCAACATCTGTTTTGTATCAACGAGCTATTAAAGATCCTTCTAACGACGATTATACTTGGTACAGAGATCCTAGTTTTGATGCAAGTGGGGTAGGTATTTTAGGTAGATATAAAAACAATAACAATCCTCAAGGAAATTCGCCTACAGCATCAACCAATTCTCAGTTTTCTCCTGCCGCAACATTATATCCTGATAATGAAGATTTGAATAGAGACAATACTTTAAACGAAACAGAAGAATATTACGAATACGAAATAGATTTAAAGCCAAACATGGCTGCTGGCGTTACCAAATATGTAACCGATAGAAGAATAGTACCTGTTCGTTATGCCGATGGATCTTCTGCCAACGAAAATTGGTATTTATTTAGAGTGCCTATTAAAGATTATTCTCAAAAAGTGGGTAGAATTCCAGATTTTAAATCGATTCGTTTCATGCGGATGTATCTTACTGATTTTGAAGATTCTACGGTACTTCGTTTTGCAAGATTAGATTTGGTTCGTAACCAGTGGCGTCAATTCACATATAATTTAGATACTACAGGTAGTTACACACCCATCAATAACAATACAAGCAATACTGTATTTAATACATTGGCTGTAAACCTAGAAGAAAATAGTAGTAGAACGCCGGTAAATTATTTAATTCCTCCAGGAATAGAAAGGGTGCAACAACTAAGCAATAATGGTGTAAACCTTTTGCAAAACGAACAAGCATTAAGTATGCAAGTTCGTAATTTAGCCAATGGAGATGCAAGGGCTACGTTTAAAACATTAAACATCGATATGCGTCAATATGGTAAGCTATCTATGTTTGCTCATGCTGAAAGTATTGTTGGTCAAACTGCTGTTAAGGACAACGAGTTGAATTTGGTAATGCGTATTGGTCAAGATTTTTTGAACAATTATTACGAAATAAAAATCCCTCTAAAAATTACGCCTCCAGGAAGATATTCAAATGCACAAAACGAAATTGTATGGCCAACTGCCAATAACCTCGATTTTAGTTTACAAGATTTGGTAAATCTTAAATTAAACAGAAACAATACAGCAGGTGCCTCTGTAAGCACCATATTTAGACAAATAATTGGCAACAAAACATACAGTGTTTTAGGTAATCCAAATTTGGGTGAAGTAAGGGGTATTTTAGTAGGTGTAGAAAATGCAAGAGACAACAATTCATCTGCACTAAATGCAGAAGTTTGGGTAAATGAATTGCGTTTTTCAAGAATTGATGAACAAGGTGCTTATGCTGCCTTAGGTAGGGTAGATGTTCAGTTAGCCGATTTAGGTAGAGTTACTGTTTCTGCCAATACTTATTCTCAAGGTTGGGGAAGCATAGAACAACGTGTAAACGAAAGAGCAAGAGAAAATTTAACTCAAATAGACGCTGCTATTACCATTGATGCAGGAAAATTATTCCCTAAAAATGCAAGATTATCTTTACCCATTTTTGCAAGTATAAATAGAAGTATAAGAACACCTCAGTACGATCCTTACGATAAAGATGTATTGTATAAGTACAAGATAAATACAGCTAAAAATGCTGCTGAAAGAGATTCTATTAAACAAGTTGCTCTTGACCAAACTACCATTCGTACACTCAATTTTACCAATGTTCGTATCAATCCAAAAGGCAAACCTAAATTGTGGAGCATCAGCAATTTCGATGTTAGTTACTCATTTACCCAAACCGTTCAAACAAGTTCTATTATAGAGAATAATCAACTTACAAAGCATCATGGTAATTTTGGATACACCTATAATAACAGTACAAAATATATAGAGCCATTTAAGAAATGGATA
>Ga0209398_1000505_pt1 | contig 24044 bp, 18 predicted proteins | sample AshMeaBigSpring_FD_184125 | JGI IMG/M metagenome (GOLD analysis project Ga0209398, IMG submission 184125) | Groundwater microbial communities from Big Spring, Nevada to study Microbial Dark Matter (Phase II) - Ash Meadows Big Spring (SPAdes)... | ecosystem: Environmental > Aquatic > Deep... | reverse complement strand
GCGACCAGCACCTGGCGGCAGGACGTCAGATCCATATAGACCGCGTCGAGCTGCGCCTTGCTCTCGGCGCGCACGGTGATCGTGAGCCCGAGGTACTTGCCGCCCTTGCTCGGGCGCTCCTCGATACGCGCCGGATCGAGCTCGCCGAAATGCCGCGCGACGATGCCGATGGCGAGGCTGCGAAAATCGTCGCTCGCCTTGCCCATGATCTTGATGGGGAAGTCGGTCGGGAACTCGAGCAGGGTGTCTTCGGCCATGGCTCAGAGCGCGGGGGTCGCCGCGATTTCGTCGAGGTGGCGTTGCAGGCGGTGGTACATCTCGCTCCACAGCGGGCCGGGGCGACCCTTGCCGACGGGCCTGTCGTCGACCGTCGTCACGGGCAGGACGCCGCGGCCGGCGGAGGCGATCCACACCTCGTCCGCGTTCTTCAGGACACGAGCCTCGACGTCGCAGGTCTCGACCGGCAGCCAGTCTCTCGCGAGGTCGAGGACCGCGTCGCGCGTGGTGCCCGGCAGGATGCGAGGATCGTTCGGGGGCGTGACCAGCGTGCCGCCGACGCACAGGAACACGGTGCTCGACGAGCCTTCCGTCAGCAACCCGTCGCGCACCAGCAGCGCCTCGTCGGCGCCGCGCGCGGCTGCCTCGTCGCGCAACAGCACGTTGCCGAGCAGGGCGACCGACTTGATGTCGCAGCGTGCCCAGCGGATGTCCGCGAGCGTCACGGCGCGCAGGCCGCGCTCGAGCGTCTCCGCGGAGGGCGCCGGATACTCGCTCGCGAAGGCGAACACCGTCGGCGTTGCCGACTTCGGCAAGAGGTGGTTGCGCCCGAACTCGGCGCCGCGCGTCACCTGCAGGTAGACCAGCATCTCGCGGCCGCCCGCGGCTCCTGCCACGCGAGCGAGGATTTCGGCCCACTCGCGCACGTCGTGGGGATTCGCCAGCCGGATCGCCGCCAGGCTGTCGTGGAGGCGCTGCAGGTGCGCGCGCAGCCGAAACGGGCGCCCCCGGTGCACGGGAATGACCTCGTACACGCCATCGGCGAACAGGAATCCGCGATCGAGCGGCGAGATGCGCGCGTCGGCGAGCGGCAGCAGTTGGCCGTTCAGGTAGCAGGTGGGGTAGGGCTCAGCCATCTCAATCGAACCAGAGGCGCACCGTGTCCAGCGTGCGACGGAAGAAGCCGCCGCTCGGCACGTCCGCGGCCGGATACAGATCGTGCATGGCGATCGTGGCGCCATCGACCACAATGCTCGCCTTGCCGATCGGCGTCTGCGTGGACAGCGGCGCCACGAGGCGTTCGGGCAGCTCGAACTCGGCCTTGACGCTGCCCACGTGGCCGCGCTGCCCGGTGACGAACAGGTCGCGCTTCAGCGCCAGGCCGACTTCGGCGCTCTTGCCCTTCCAGACCCGCGCCGTGGTGAGCGGCTCGCCGGCGGCGTACAGGCGCTTGGTCTCGAAGAAATTGAAGCCGTAGTTGATCAGCGCCATGTTGGCGTCCTCGCGCGCGCGCATCGACTCCGCGCCGAGCACCGCCGAAACGAGCCGCATGTCCTCGCGCCGGGCCGACACGATCAGGCAGTAGCCGGCGGATTCGGTGTGGCCGGTCTTGACGCCGTCCACCGAAGGCTCGCGCCACAGCAGGCCGTTGCGGTTCTGCTGCGTGATGCCGTTCCAGGAGAACTCCTTCTGCGAGTACCAGCGGTAGTACTCCGGGAACTCGCGGATCAGCGCGCTCGAGAGGATGACGGCGTCGCGCGCCGTCAGGTAGTGCTCCGGGTCGGGCATGCCGGCCGAGTTCGTGAAGTGCGAGCCCGTCATGCCGAGCTCCTTCGCGTACGCGTTCATCATCTGCACGAACGTGGGCTCGGTGCCCGCGACGTGCTCGGCCAGCGCCACCGTGGCATCGTTGCCCGACTGCACGATCATGCCCTGGATCAGGTTCTCGACCGACACCTGCTTGCCCACCTCGACGAACATCCGGGAGCCCTCCTGCTTCCAGGCGTGCTCGCTGATCGTGACCATGTCGTCGAGCTTGATGCGTCCTTCCTTCAGCGCGCGGAACACGCCGTAAGCCGTCATCACCTTGGTGAGGCTCGCCGGTTCCTGGCGCGAGTCGGGCTCGAGCGCCGCCAGCACGCGGCCGCTGTCGTGGTCCATCACGATGTAGCTGCGCGCATTGATCGCGGGTGGCGGCGGGACCGGCGACGGCTGGGCGACCTCCATCGCAGGGGCAGCGGCGGCCGGGGCCTCGTCGGCTTCCTTGGAACAGCCGGCCAGTGCGAAGGAGAGGGCGGCGATCGTGACGGCGAATGCGGTGTTGAATCGTGTCATTTCCGGGATGCTTGCTGTGGTGTCGGGGTGCGCCGGGGCCGCCGGGCTCACTCGGCGGACGAAACGGACGTGAACGGCTTGGCCTGCGGCGGCTGGTCTGTGGAGGGCATCTCGACCCGCGGCTGCCAGGTCGCGGCGAGCGCTTCCGCGAGGTCGTTGACCGCGCTGGCGTACAGCTGGCTGCGGTTGTAGCGGGTGATGGCGTAAAAGTTGGTGAATCCGACCCGGAATTCCGGTCCGTCGGCCCCGGCCAGCTGGATCAGCACGGCGGGCGCGCTCGCCGGCAGCTGGGCGTCGAACCGCACGCCCCGCGCGCGTAGCGAACCCACCGTCTCCGACAGGTCGAGCTTTCCGAACTGCAGGCCGGCAAGGTCGGCGCCCGTCACGTCGGCGCGCGCCATCACCGGCTCGCCGGCACGCCAGCCGTGCGACGCAAGGTAGTTGGCGACGCTCGCGAATACGTCGTGCCAGCTGCCCCAGAGGTCGCGGTGGCCGTTGCCGTCGCCGTCCACGGCCCACGTGCGGAAGCTGCTCGGCATGAACTGCGGGATGCCCATCGCCCCCGCGTAGGACCCGACCGGCGCGAGCGGGTCGATCGTCTCCTCGCGCGACATGAGCAGGAACTGCTCCAGCTCGCTGCGGAAGAACTCGCCGCGGCGCGGAAAATCGAACGCCAGCGTGGCCAATGCGTCGATCACGCGGTGACGGCCGATGATCTCGCCGTAGAAGGTCTCGACGCCCGTGATGGCCAGCAGGTACTGCGGGGGCACGCCCCGGCGCGCAGCCTGCTGCAGCGCTGCGGACTGTTGGCGGGCCGTCTCGGCACCGCGCGCGACGCGCCGCTCGGTGAGGAACAGCGTGCGGTACTCGTGCCAGGGCCGGGTCTTTTCAGCAGGTCGCGCCATGGCCTCGACGATCGACGGGCGCGCTTCGACGCGCGCGAACACCTCGACCAGCTCGCCGGGCGCGAAGCCGTGGCGCTCGGCCATCTGCTGGATGAACGACTGGACTTCCGGTCGCTGCTCGTCGAGCGCGAACGTGGCGGCCGGCCAGGCGGCGAGCAGGGCGGCAGCGCAGGCGCAGGGCTTTGCGTTGGGCATCCGTTGCATTGGGTGCTGGGGGCTGGTCACGTCGCGACCAGCTTGCGGCGGGAGTGGATCGACATGAGGATACCGAAGCCTGCCATGAGGGTCACCATCGAGGTGCCGCCGTAGCTCACGAGCGGCAGCGGCACGCCGACCACGGGCAGCAGGCCCGCCACCATGCCGCTGTTGACGAAGAAGTACACGGCGAACAGCAGCGTCAGCGCGCCCGCGACCAGGCGGCAGAACGTGTCCTGCCCCTGCGCGGCGATGTACATGCCACGCGCGAGCACGAACAGGTAGAGCACCATCAGCACGGCGAGGCCGACGAGGCCCCACTCCTCGCCGATCACCGCGAAGATGAAGTCGGTGGAGCGCTCGGGCAGGAATTCGAGGTGCGCCTGGCTGCCGTTCATGTAGCCCTTGCCGAACACGCCGCCGGAGCCGATCGCGATCTGCGACTGGATGGAGTGATAGCCCGCGCCGAGCGGGTCGTTCTGCGGGTTGAGGAACGTGAGCACGCGCTGGCGCTGGTAGTCGTGCAGGAAGTGCCAGAGGACCGGCACGGCGCCCGCGAGCAGCGTGCCGAGGCCCAGGATGTAGCGCAATTGCAGCCCGGCGAGCAGCACCACGAGGACGCCGCCCGCGGCCACGAGCAGCGACGTGCCGAGGTCGGGTTGCTCGGCGATCAGCAGGACGGGCACGAGGATCGCGACCGCCAGCACCAGCAGCGTCCTGAAGTCGGGCGGCAGCGGCCGGTCGTGCAGGTACCACGCGCAGGCGAGCGGCAGCGCAATCTTCATGATCTCGGACGGCTGGAAGCGGATGACGCCGAGGTCGAGCCAGCGCTGGGCGCCCATCGCGATGTCGCCGACCAGCGCCACCGCGACCAGCAGCGACACGCCGACCGCATACAGCCACGGCGCGACGGCGCGCAGGAAGCGCGGCGGCACCTGGGCCATGGCGAGCATCACTCCGAGGCCGAGACCGACGCGCGCCGCCTGTCGCAGGAACACGCCGACGTCCTCGCCGGCCGCGCTGAACAGCACGATCAGGCCGGCCGCGCAGACGGCGAGCACGGCGAGGAGCAACGGCCCGTCGAGATGCAGCGCGTCGAGCACGCGGCCGGAGACCGTGAGCGTGCGCTGCGCGCGGCTCGAGTGGCCCGGGCCTGCGATGTCGATCCTCATTCCCCGCCCTCCGGAACCGGCGCGGCCTCGACGGCCTGCGCCGCGGCTGCCTGCTGCTCGGGCGGCAACAGGTAGGCGTCGAAGATCCTGCGCGCGATCGGCGCCGCCGTGCCACTGCCGCTCCTGCCGTTTTCGACCACGACGGCGAGGGCGAGTTTCGGATCCCCGGCTGGCGCGAACGCGACGAACAACGCGTGGTCGCGCAGGCGCTCGGCGATCTCGGCCTCGTTGTACTTCTCGTTCTGGCCGACGGTGAATACCTGCGCCGTGCCGGTCTTGCCCGCGATCGTGTACGGTGCGCCGATCTGCGCGCGGCGTGCCGTGCCCCACGGATCGTTCATGACGCCCACCATGCCGCCGATGATCACGTCCCAGTACTTCGCGTCGTTCACCTGCACCGCCGGCAGCGGCTCCGGCGGGATCTCGCGGATCGCGCCGCTGCGCGCGTCGCGGATGGCCTTGACGAGCCGCGGCCTGAAGCGCTGCCCGCGCATGGCGATGGCCGCGGCGGCGTGGGCGAGCTGCAATGGCGTGGCGAGCATGTAGCCCTGGCCGATGCCGGCGATCACCGTCTCGCCCGGGAACCAGACCTGGGCCGATTTCTGCTTGAAGGCCTGCCTCTTCCAGGCCGTGGACGGCAGGATGCCCCTGCGTTCGCCGGCGATGTCGATGCCGAGTGTCTCGCCGAGGCCGAACTGGGCGAGGAAGTCGTGCATGCGGTCGATGCCCATCTCGGCCGACACGCCGTAGAAGTACACGTCGCAAGAGACCGCGATCGACATGTGCATGTCGACGCTGCCGTGGCCGCTCCTCTTCCAGTCGCGGTAGCGGTGGCTCGAGCCCGGTAGCTGGAACGCGCCGCGGCACAGGCGTCGCGCCTCGGGCGTCGTCACCCCGTGTTGCAGGGCAGCCAGCGCCACCATCGGCTTGATCGTCGAACCGGGCGGGTACACGCCGCGCAGCGCGCGGTCGTAGAGAGGCACGTCGATGTCCGTCGAGAGCGCGGCGTACTCGGCGTAGGTCAGGCCACGCGCGAAGCCGTTCGGATCGAACGTCGGGGTGCTCACGAACGCGACGACGTCGCCGTTGCGCGGGTCGATCGCCACGACCGCGGCCCGCTGCCCCGCGAGAGCCTCTTCGGCCACCTGCTGCAGGCGGGCGTCCACGGCGAGGTAGAGGTCGTTGCCGGCGACCGGTTCCTTGCGCGTGAGCTGCGGGGTGCTCAGTCCGACGCGCTCCACGCGGCGGCCCTGCGCGTTCACGAGCAGCTGCCGGTGACCGGTCTCGCCGTGCAGCTCGTCCTCGAAGGCGCGCTCGACGCCGAGCTTGCCGATGAGCGTCGTGCCCGCGTAATTGGCGACGTCGATGCGCTCTTGGTCGGCCTCGCTGATCGAGCCGACGTAACCGATCGCGTGCACCCCGGTGCCGCCTTTCGGGTAGTGGCGGGTGAGTCGCGGTCGCACCTCGACGCCGGGGAAGTCGGGGCGATTCACCGCGAACCGCGCGAGTTCCTCCTCGGAGAGCTGCAGCCGGATCGGCACCGCGTCGAAGCTGCGCCGCGCCTTGATCAGGCGTCGCAGGCGATCCAGCTCGTCGGCGGCGAGCAGGTCGAGCTCGACGAGGCGGGCCAGCGTGTCCTCGACGTCGGGTGTCTGCTCGCGAACCAGCTCGAGCTGGTAGGCCGGACGGTTGAGCGCGAGCGGCTCGCCGTTGCGGTCGAGGATCAGGCCGCGGCTCGGCGGCAGCGGCTCGATGCGGATGCGGTTGCCTTGCGACAGGTCGCTGAAGTACTCGTGCTTCACCACCTGCAGGTAGAAGAGCCGCGCGAACAGCGCCGCCACCAGCAGCAGGATCACGACGGTCGCCGCGATGATGCGGCGTCCGAACAGCCGCTGCTCGGCCCAGTGATCCTTGAGTCGGACGGAACCTGTCATCGCCCGTCGGTCAGCGCGAGCGGCGCGTGAGCGTGTCGCCCGCAGCCACGATCAGAGGCCACAGCAGTGCGCCCGACAGCACCGGCAGCCAGCGGTTCCAGCCCGTGTAGCCGTGCCCGGTGAGCCCGTCCGTCCAGAAGATCACGAAGTGGTACGCGGCGAGCAGCAGCATGACTGCGCCGGCCTGGTGCAGGATGGGAAACATGCGCATGCGCAGTTGCGCGCGGTGCGCGAGGAACGCCACCAGCACGAAGCCGAGCGCATGCTGGCCGAGCGTCATGCCGCGCAGCACGTCGAGGAACAGCCCGGCGAGCCAGGCGTAGCCGAGGCCGGCGATCCTTGGGCTGGTCAGGATCCAGTAGATGACCGCCAGCAGCGCAAGGTCGGGCCGCACCGGGCTCAACCACTCGGGCAGCGGCACGACGGCCAGGACCAGGCCCAGCGCAACGCTCAGCCAGTATAGGAGGCGGCGGGTGAAGTTCGTCGGCCTCACTCCTGCGGCTCCCGCGGCGCGTCCATTGCGCCAGGCGCGGTGGTCGTCGCCTCGGACGCGGCCGGCGGCTCGGTCGGCTCCGCCGGCGGAGCGAACCATACCAGCAGCACCTCGCGGTTGCGGTCGAGCTGCGAGGTCGGTCGAGCGTCGACCAGCGCGAATGTCGCGGCCGCCGTGCGATCGACGCGCGTCACCTCGGCCACCGGGTAGCCGCGCGGGAACACGCCGCCGATGCCGGTGGAGATCAGCAGGTCGCCCGTCCTGAGGTCCGACTCGCCGGTGACGAACGGCAGCGACAGCCGGCCGGAGTCGCCCGTGCCGACCGCGATCGTGCGCAGGCCGCTGCGATTCGACTGGACGGGAATCGCATGCTCGGCGTCGGTGAGCAGGATCACTTCGGCGGTCTCGGCGTGCACCTGCGCGACCTGCCCGAAGATGCCCTCGGCGTCGAGCACCGCCTGGCCCTTGAACACGCCTTCGCGCGCGCCCTTGTCGAGGAGCACGCGATGGCGGAAAGGGTCGAGGTCGACGTTCATGATCGAGGCGACGAGCACTCGGTCGGCGACGCCAGCCGAGTTCACGCGCATGTCGCGCAAGCGGCGGTTCTCGTCCTCGAGCGCGGCGAAGCGCTGCAGTTGCAGGTTGGCGAGGCGCAGCCGGGCAGTGAGCTCGAGGTTCTCCTGGCGCAGGCGGCTGCGATCGGCGAACGACCCGGTGAGCCAGTCCCAGGCGCGGAACGGCAGGTCCACGGCCACTTGAACCGGGTAGGTGGCGGCCGACAGCCACTCGCGCACCTGTTCGAGCTGGTTGTAGCGCTTGTCGGCCACCATCAGCGCGACCGAGGCCAGCGCCAGCGCGAGGAACGTCGCGCCGAGCGGCGGGCCGCGGCCGATGATCGGGCGCGAATCGTGGCTCAGTTCGACCACGGCGGCGGGGCGGGGAGGGCGCCCGCGATCAATCGAGCCCGAACAGGCCCGGGCCGTGCTCGTCGATCAGTTCCAGCATCTTGCCGCCGCCGCGCGCCACGCAGGTGAGCGGGTCTTCGGCGACGACCACCGGCAGGCCGGTCTCCTCCATGAGCAGCTTGTCGATGTCCCTGAGCAGGGCGCCGCCGCCCGTGAGCACGATGCCGCGCTCCGCCACGTCGGAGCCGAGCTCGGGCGGCGTCTGCTCGAGGGCCGCCTTCACGGCCCCCACGATGCCCTGCAGCGGCTCCTGCAGCGCCTCGAGGATCTCGTTGGAGTTGAGCGTGAAGCTGCGCGGCACGCCCTCGGAAAGGTTGCGACCCTTCACCGAGATCTCGCGGACCTGCTGGCCCGGATAGGCCGAGCCGATCTCGATCTTGATGCGCTCGGCGGTGGCCTCGCCGATCAGGATGCCGTAGTTGCGGCGCACGTAGTTGATGATCGCCTCGTCGAAGCGGTCGCCACCGATGCGCACCGAGGCCGCGTAGACGATGCCGTTCAGCGAGATGACCGCCACCTCGGAGGTGCCGCCGCCGATGTCGAGCACCATCGAGCCGCGCGCCTCGTGCACCGGCATGCCGGCACCGACCGCGGCCGCCATGGGTTCCTCGATGAGGCGCACCCAGCGGGCGCCGGCGCCCTCGGCCGACTCCTGGATGGCCCGTCGCTCGACCTGCGTCGAGCCGTACGGCACGCACACCAGCACCCGGGGACTGGGGCGGATCAGGCGGTTGCCGTGCACCTTCTCGATGAAGTACTGCAGCATCTTCTCGGTGACGGTGAAGTCGGCAATGACGCCGTCCTTCAGGGGGCGGATGGCGGTGATGTTGCCCGGCGTGCGGCCGAGCATGTTCTTCGCCTCGGTGCCCACGGCCTCGATCTTCTTGCCGCCGCGCGAGGGTTCCTCGCGGATGGCGACCACGGACGGCTCGTTCAGGACGATGCCCTTGCCGCGGACGTAGATCAGGGTATTGGCGGTGCCGAGGTCGATCGAGAGGTCGTTGGAGAAGTAACCGCGGAGTTTCTTGAACATCTGCAGGTGAGATCGGAGGGATTGGGTGGGCGCGCGGGCCACGCGCGGAATCCCGGCAATTTAACCATTGTCAGGACTTTCCACAAGGCGAAGGTGTATGATCCAAGCCGCATTTTTCCCGTGTCCCGCGAGCCTTTCCGCACATGAGCCTGACGCGCGCCCAGGTCGAGGGCATCGCTCATCTGGCCCGCCTCGAGATCACCGAGGCGCAGATGCCGGTGTACGTCGACAGCCTCTCCCGCATCATCGACTTCGTCGAGCAACTCTCGGCCGCCGACACCGGCGGCGTGGAACCGATGGCCCATCCGCTCGCCGACCAGGTCCAGCGCCTGCGGCCCGACGCGGTCACCGAGGCCGACCAGCACGAGAAATTCCAGCGCAACGCATCGAGCGTGGCCGCCGGGCTGTACCTCGTGCCCAAGGTCATCGAATAAGGCCCGCCCATGTCGCTCCATGCCCTGACGGTTGCCGAACTGGCGGCCGGCCTCAAGGCCCGCCGCTTCTCCAGCCTCGAACTCACGCTGCACTTCCTCGGGCGGATCGAGCGGCTCGGGCCCGAGCTCAACGCCTTCGTCACCGTGACGGCGGACCGGGCCCTCGACGACGCGCGTCGTGCCGACGACCAGCTCGCGAAGGGCGAGGGCGGCCCCCTGGCGGGCGTGCCCATCGCCCACAAGGACATCTTCTGCACCGACGGCATCCTGACCACGTGCTCGTCGAAGATGCTCGCGAACTTCGTGGCCCCCTACGACGCGACCGTGGTGGAGCGCTGGCGGGCCGCGGGCACCGTGCTGCTCGGCAAGACCAACATGGACGAGTTCGCGATGGGCTCGTCGAATGAGACGAGTTTCTACGGCCCGGTGAGGAACCCTTGGGACCTGAAGCGCGTGCCCGGAGGTTCGTCGGGCGGCTCGGCGGCCGCCGTGGCGGCCTGCCTGGCGCCGGCGGCGAGCGGCACCGACACCGGCGGCTCGATCCGCCAGCCCGCGGCGCTCACCAACCTGACGGGCCTCAAACCCACCTACGGCCGCGTGTCGCGCTACGGGATGATCGCGTTCGCCTCGAGCCTCGACCAGGGCGGAATGCTGGCGCGCTCGGCCGAGGACGCCGCGCTGCTGCTCAAGGCCATGGCCGGCTTCGACCCGCGTGACTCGACCAGCGTCGACGCGCCGGTGCCCGACTACGTGGCCGAGCTCGCCGCACCGCTCAAGGGGCTGCGCGTCGGCATCATCCGCGAGTTCTTCGGCGCGGGGCTCGACCCGGCCGTCGGCAAGCGCGTGCAGGACGCCATCGAGACGCTGCGCGCCAGCGGCGCGAGCATCGTCGAGGTGAGCCTGCCGGCACTGCCGCTGTCGGTGCCCACCTACTACGTAGTCGCGCCCGCCGAGTGCTCCTCCAACCTGTCGCGCTTCGACGGCGTGCGCTTCGGCCACCGCTGCGAGTCGCCGCGCGACCTGCTCGACCTCTACAAGCGCTCGCGCGGCGAAGGGTTCGGCGACGAGGTCAAGCGCCGCATCATGACCGGCACCTACGTGCTGTCGGCGGGCTACTACGACGCCTACTACCTCAAGGCGCAGAAGGTGCGGCAGCTGATCGCCGCCGACTTCGCGCGCGCGTTCGGCGAGGTGGACGTGGTGATCGGCCCGACGGCGCCGACTGCGGCATTCGAGCTCGGCGCCAAGACCAGCGACCCGATCACGATGTACCTGAACGACATCTACACCATCGGCGCCAACCTCGCGGGCCTGCCCGCGATCTCGATCCCGTGCGGCTTCGTGCAGGAGGGCGGCAGGGACCTGCCCGTCGGCCTGCAGCTCGTCGGTCCGCATTTCGCCGAGTCGCGGCTGCTCGCGGTGTCGCACCAGTACCAGCAGCTGACCGACTGGCACAAGCGCGTGCCGCCGGGCTACGAGTAACGATCATGGAATGGGAAACCGTCATCGGCCTCGAGATCCACGCGCAGCTCGCCACGCGCAGCAAGATCTTCTCGGGCTCCGCCACGGCCTACGGCGCCGCGCCGAACACGCAGGCCAACCTCGTCGACTTGGGCTACCCCGGCGTGCTGCCAGTGCTGAACGGCGAGGCCGTCAAGATGGCCATCCGTTTCGGCCTCGCCACGGGCTCGAAGATCGCGCGCCGCTCGGTGTTCGCGCGCAAGAACTACTTCTACCCCGACCTGCCGAAGGGCTACCAGATCAGCCAGTACGAGCGCCCGGTCGTCGAAGATGGTTCGCTCGAGATCGTGCTCGAGGACGGCACGCGCAAGACCATCGGCATCACGCGCGCCCATCTGGAGGAAGACGCGGGCAAGTCGCTGCACGAGGACTTCCACGGGCTGTCGGGCATCGACCTGAACCGCGCCGGGACGCCGCTGCTCGAAATCGTCTCGGAGCCGGATCTGCGCTCGGCCAAGGAAGCCGTGGCGTACATGAAGAAGATCCACACGCTGGTGCGCTACCTCGGCATCTGCGACGGCAACATGCAGGAAGGCTCGTTCCGCTGCGATGCGAACGTGTCGGTGCGGCCCGCCGGCCAGGCCGAGTTCGGCACGCGCGCCGAGATCAAGAACCTGAATTCGTTCCGGTTCGTCGAGCGCGCCATCAACTACGAAGTCGACCGCCAGATCGACCTGATCGAGAGCGGCGGCAGGGTGGTTCAGGAGACGCGCCTCTACGACCCCGACAAGGGCGAGACGCGCTCGATGCGCTCGAAGGAAGAGGCGAACGACTACCGCTACTTCCCGGATCCGGACCTCCTGCCGCTCGCCATCGGCGACGACCTCGTCGAGTCGGTGCGAGCCACGCTGCCGGAGCTGCCGGACGAGAAGGCAGCGCGCTTGGTGCGCGATTTCGGCCTCTCCGATTACGACGCCGGCGTGCTCACGGCGAGCCGCGAGATGGCCGATTACTACGAGACCGTGGTCGCGCGCCTCGGGGGCAATGCGAAGCTCGCGGCCAACTGGGTGATGGGCGAGCTGTCGGGCGCGCTCAACAAGGAGAATCTCGACGTCGCCGCGAGCCGTGTCGGCGCCGACGCGCTCGCGGGGCTGCTCGTCCGCATCGTCGACAACACCATCTCCGGCAAGATCGCCAAGGAGGTGTTCGAGGCCATGTGGAGCGAGGGTGCCGCGGCCGATGCGATCATCGAGTCCAAGGGCCTCAAGCAGATCACCGACACCTCGGCGATCGAGGGTGCGATCGACGAGGTGATGGCGAAGAACCCGCAGCAGCTCGCCGACTACCGCGCCGGCAAGGACAAGCTGTTCGGCTTCTTCGTCGGCCAGGTGATGAAGGCCACCCAGGGCAAGGCCAATCCGGCCCAGTTGAACGAGCTGCTGAAGCGCAAGCTCGGCGGCTGAGGAGTCGCGCCATGACCGTAATCCGCGAGGACGATTTCGTCCGGAGCGTCGCCGACGCACTGCAGTTCATCAGCTACTACCACCCGATCGACTACATCGAGCACCTCGGGCGGGCGTATGAGCGCGAGCAGAACCCGGCGGCACGGGACGCGATCGCGCAAATCCTCACCAACTCGCGCATGTGCGCCGAGGGCCACCGGCCGATCTGCCAGGACACGGGCATCGTCAACCTGTTCCTCAAGGTCGGCATGGACGTGCGCTGGGACGCGAAGCGCAGCCTGGCCGATATGATCAACGAGGGCGTGCGCCGCGCCTACAGCCACCCGGACAACACCCTGCGTGCTTCGGTCGTGGACGACCCGATCTTCGCGCGCAAGAACACGAGGGACAATTCGCCCGCGGTGTTCCACGTCGAGCTCGTGCCCGGGGACAAGGTCGACGTGACCGTCGCAGCGAAGGGCGGCGGCTCCGAGAACAAGTCGAAGTTCGTGATGCTGAACCCCAGCGACTCGCTCGAGGACTGGGTGATCAAGACCGTGCCGACGATGGGTGCGGGCTGGTGCCCGCCCGGCATGCTCGGCATCGGCGTGGGCGGCACGGCCGAGAAGGCCATGCTGCTCGCCAAGGAGGCGCTGATGGACCCGATCGACATGCACGAGCTGATCGCGCGCGGGCCGTCGAACAAGCTCGAGGAGCTGCGCATCTCGCTGTACGAGAAGGTGAACGCGCTCGGCATCGGCGCGCAGGGCCTCGGCGGCCTCACCACCGTGCTCGACGTGAAGATCAGAACCTACGCCACACATGCAGCGTCGAAGCCGGTGGCGATGATCCCGAACTGCGCCGCGACGCGTCACGCGCACTTCGTGCTCGACGGGTCGGGTGCTGCGGTGCTCGAGCCGCCGTCGCTCGAGCACTGGCCGAAGGTCACCTGGAGCGCGGGCCCCGGCTCGCGCCGCGTGAACCTCGACACGCTGACGCGCGAGGAAGTGCGGGCGTGGAAGCCGGGCGAGACGCTGCTGCTGAACGGCAAGATGCTCACGGGCCGCGATGCCGCGCACAAGCGCATCGCCGACCTGTTCGCGAGCGGGCAGGGCCTGCCCGAGGGCGTCGATTTCACCAACCGCGTGATCTATTACGTCGGCCCGGTGGACCCGGTGCGCGACGAGGTCGTGGGCCCCGCAGGCCCGACCACCGCCACGCGCATGGACAAGTTCACCGACATGATGCTCGAGCGGACGGGCCTGATCGCCATGATCGGCAAGTCGGAGCGCGGGCCGGTGGCGATCGAGGCGATCCGCAAGCACCAGGCGGCGTACCTGATGGCAGTGGGCGGTGCGGCCTACCTCGTCTCCAAGGCGATCAAGTCGGCGCGCGTGGTCGCCTTCGCCGAGCTTGGCATGGAGGCGATCTACGAGTTCGAGGTGAAGGACATGCCGGTCACGGTCGCTGTGGATGCGGCGGGCACGTCGGTGCACAACACGGCACCGGCGCAGTGGGCCGAGAAGATCCGCACCCTGAACATCCCGGTGCGCGTCGCCTGACGCGCGTGACGCCGATGGCGCAAGCCGACACGCTGCGGCGGTTCCTGTTCGAGCGCTACCCGTTTCGCGGGCAGCTCGTGCACCTCGGGCCGGCCTGGGCCGCGATGATGGAGCACCACGACTATCCGCCGCAGGTGCGCGACAGCCTCGGCGAGGCGGTGGTCGCCGCGGCGCTGCTGTCGTCCACGCTCAAGTACGACGGCCTGCTGTCGCTGCAGTTGCGCGGCGAAGGGCCGATGCACCTCATGCTCGTGGAATGCACGGACGGCCTCGCCATGCGGGCCGTGGCGCGTTTCCGCGACGTGCCCGATTCGCGTGACCTGCGCGTGCTGTCGGGCGGCGGCACGCTCACGGTGACCGTCGAGAGCGGCCATGCCGAGACGCGCTACCAGGGCATCGTGCCGCTCACCGGCGGCACGATGGGCGACTGCCTGCGCGCGTATTTCGAGCACTCCGAGCAGTTGCCCACGCGGCTGTGGCTGCGCGCCGACGCCGACAGCGCGAGCGGCCTGTTGCTGCAGCGCCTGCCCGTGACCGCGAGGCCGCAGGGCGTCACCGAGTCGGGCGCGGGCGGTGTCTCCGACGAGGAGATCGAGGACGCCTGGCGGCGCGTGCAGTTGGTGGCCGGCACCGTCACCGCCGACGAGCTCGCGCGCCTCGAGGACCGCGACCTGCTGCGGCGGCTGTTCGCCGAGGACGACGTGCGGATGTTCCAGTCGGCGCCGGTATTCTTCCGTTGCCGCTGCTCGCGCGAGCGGGTCGGCAACATGTTGCGCGCGCTCGGGCGCGAGGAAGTCGAGTCGGTGCTCGAGGAGTTCGGCCAGGTGGAGGTGCGCTGCGAGTTCTGCAGCCGCGCCTACCGCTTCGACGCCATCGACACCGGCGCGCTGTTCACGCCGGGCGCCGACGCGCACCGCGGCGGCGTGCACTAGGCGCCCGCCGGGATCTTCGACGCCATCTGCTTTCGGCGATCCAGTTTCCTGCCGTCGACGACGAACGTCCCGTCACCCACCGCGTGCAAGGTGCGCCGTTCGCGGCGAGGCGAGGCCACGTGTGCCGCGATGCCTTCCAGCACGACGATGTCGTGCTTGCCGACGATCTCCACGACCCGACACTCGATGTTGGCCAGGCACTCCTTGATCAAAGGGGCCTTGACGGCCTTCCCCGGCACCGCCGTGAGCTTGAACCTGGCGAACTTGTCCGTCTCCGCGCCGGAGCAGGTGCCGATGCCAACCGCCAAGTCGAGGAGATCCACGGTCGGGATGGCGATGACGCACTCCCGGGTCCGCTTCAGCGCCTGGAACGAGTAGTTCCAGTTGCCGGTGGTGATGGCGAATCGTGGCGTGAAGTCCAGCACCATGGTCCAGGAGATGGTCATGACGTTGTTCCGCTCGCCGTCGCGAGTGGTCACCAGGACCAGCGGCCCGGGCTCGATCAACGTGAAGGCCTTGGCCAGCTTCATCGGGCGCATGGATGCCCTCGTCACGGCCGGTGCCGCGCTGCTCCAGTGACTTCAACCTCGCCGCCTCGGCAAGGACGCCTGTTAATCCTTCGTCTGTCCATCCGACGCCTGCTCGTTACCCGAGGTGGCGGCCTTGCGTTCGACGGAGTCGATCACGACTCCAGCGCAGCCGGCGTAAGGACGGGCTTCGGGCACATGAGTCGCTTGCTCCGATGACGACGCTCCGCATCGAATACAGCAGGCTGATCTCAGGCGTCAATCGGGCCTGGGAGGGCGCGCCGGCGAGGAAACCAGGCCCCGACGGCTCGATCAGGTGTGCGGCCGCCTGCGGGCCTTGAAGCGCATTTGCCGCACCGAGCAGCAGCGCTGGTCCGCGGTGCGGGCCCGGCTCAGCGGCGAGGGGGTTGCTGGGGTACCCGCACGTCTGGGTCGGCGAGACCGGGAGCCGAGCGAGCGACGGCTGGACAAAGAATAAGGACATCTTTATATTTGCGATTGATGACCGAATCCTTCGACAACCTGCTGCCCCGCCTGCGCGCCATCGCCGAGCCGTCGCGTCTGCGTCTGCTCGCCGTGCTGGCGCGCGGCGAGTTCTCCGTGTCCGAACTCACCGAGATTCTCGGCCAGAGCCAACCGCGTGTGTCGCGCCACCTGAAGCTGCTCGACGACAGCGGGTTGCTCGAGCGATTTCGCGAGCAGCACTGGATCTATTACCGCGTGCCAGTGGAGACCAACGGCGGCCGCCTCGCGCGCCTGCTGCTCGAGCAACTCGATGCCGACGACGCCGTGCTGGCGGGCGACCTCGAGCGCGTGCAGCGTGTGCTCGCGGCGCGCGGCGGGCGGGGCGCAGCTGGCGAGGACGTTGCCGCGGAAACGTCGGGTGGCGAAATCGTCCCGCTCATCGCAGCGGAGCTGGGCGAACAAGGTCTCGAGTCGTTGCTGTACTTCGGCCAAGCGCCCGACGCCGTGCTGGCCGGCCTCGGTTCGCGGGCGCGTCGCGTGGTCGGCATGAATGCCTCGCGCCACCTCGTGCAACGGGCACGTGCGGTGCTGCACTCGGCGGGGCTCAACCACTGCGTGCTGCAGCAAGGCGAACTTGCGGCGCTGCCGCAGCCCGCGGATAGCTTCGACGTCGTGCTGATCGACCGCGTGCTGGCGACCGCCGACCGGCCAGCCGCCGCGCTGCAAGAGGCCGCTCGCGTACTGCGGCCCGGTGGGCGCATGGTCCTGGTCGAGGACTTCGACGCGCTCGAGCGGCGCACGCCCGACGCCAACCCGCTCGCGGTCCTGCGCGGGTGGCTGGCCGAGGCGGGGCTCGCCTGCGATCGCCTGCGCCCATTCGACGTGAGCAGCGCGCACCTGTTGCTCGCCGCCGCCGTGCTGGAACCCGAGGCCGCGGCCGCCTGAGCGGCCGTCGCGCCCATCACCCGAGAGACCTGCGCCCATGAAGCCCGTGACCGTGTCCTTCGAGTTCTTCCCGCCCAACGACGCCGCGATGGAGCAGACGCTCTGGGCGTCGATCCAGCGCCTCGCGCCGCTCGCGCCGCGGTTCGTGTCCGTGACCTACGGCGCCGATGGCTCGACGCGTGAGCGCACGCACAACGTGGTGACGCGCATCCTGCGCGAAACGGCGCTGACGCCGGCGCCGCACCTCACGTGCGTGGGTGCGCCGCGCGGCGAGATCCTCGATATCGCGCGCGGCTACTGGGACGCGGGCGTGCGCCACATCGTCGCGTTGCGCGGCGACGCGCCGGCGGGGCAGGCGGGCTACGCGCCGCAGCCGGACGGGTTCGCCTACGCGGTGGACCTCGTGAAGGGGCTCAAGTCCGTGGGCGACTTCGATATCTCGGTGGCGGCCTACCCGGAGGTGCATCCGGAGGCGCCCGGTGCGCAGTTCGACCTCGACAACCTTCGCGCCAAGCTCGACGCAGGCGCCAATCGCGCCATCACGCAGTTCTTCTTCGACACCGACAAGTACCTGCGCTTTCGCGACCGATGCGCAGCCGCGGGCATCATCGCGCCGATCGTGCCGGGCATCCTGCCCATCACGCGCTTCCCGCAGATGCTGCGCTTTGCGCAGCGCTGCGGCGCGAGCGTGCCGGAGTGGCTGGCGCACCGTTTCGACGGCCTGGACGACGACCCGGAGACGCGCCGCATGATCGCCGCGAGCTTCGCCATCGAGCAGGTGCGCCGCCTGCAGGAGCACGGCGTGCAGGAGTTCCACTTCTATACCCTGAACCGGGCCGAGCTCACCTACGCCATCTGCCACGCACTCGGCGTGCGCGCGCCGGCGGTCCGTGTCGCCGCGGAGGCCTGACCATGCTGCGACCCGAACGCGTCCGCGAATTCCGCCGCCTGCTGGGCGAGCGCGTGCTGGTGCTCGACGGTGCCATGGGTACGGTCATCCAGTCCTACAAGCTGGGCGAGGGCGATTACCGCGGCGAACGCTTCCGCGACTGGCCGCGGGACCTGAAGGGCAACAACGACCTGCTGGTGCTCACGCGCCCCGAGGTGATCGGCGAGATCCACCGCCGCTACCTCGAGGCGGGCGCCGACATCGTCGAGACCAACACGTTCAACTCGAACGCCACCTCTCAGGCCGACTACGGCACCGAGGCACTGGTCCGCGAGCTGAACCTCGCGGCGGCGCAGATCGCGCGCCGGGCAGCCGACGAGGTAGCGGCGCGCACGGGCAGACCCCGCTTCGTCGCGGGCGCGCTCGGGCCCACCAACCGCACGGCCTCACTGTCGCCGAACGTCAACGACCCGGGCTTCCGCAACGTCACGTTCGACGAGCTTGCGGCGACCTATGCCGAGGCCACGCGCGCGCTGGTCGAGGGCGGCGTGGACCTGATCCTCGTCGAGACGATCTTCGATACGCTGAACGCCAAGGCGGCGCTGTTCGCCGTGCGCGGCGTGCTCGACGAGCTGGGGCTCGACCTGCCCATCATGGTGTCGGGCACGATCACCGACGCCTCCGGCCGCACGCTCTCGGGCCAGACGGTCGAGGCGTTCTGGAACTCGGTACGCCACGCCCGCCCGACGGTGATCGGCCTCAACTGCGCGCTCGGTGCGAAGCAGCTCCGTCCGTACATCGAGGAGCTGTCGCGCATCGCCGATGCGTACGTCTGCGCGTACCCGAACGCCGGCCTGCCGAACGCTTTCGGTGAATACGACGAGACCGCCTGCGAGACCGCGGCGCTGGTGAAGGAGTACGCCACGAGCGGCTTCGTCAACATCGTCGGCGGTTGCTGCGGCACCACGCCCGACCACATCGGCCACATCGCCGAGTCGGTGGCCGGCGTGCCGCCGCGACGCCCGGCCGTACTCGAGCCGCGCTGCCGCCTCTCCGGGCTCGAACCGCTCAACATCGGTCCCGACAGTCTGTTCGTGAACGTGGGCGAGCGCACCAACGTCACGGGGTCCGCGAAGTTCCGCCGCCTGATCGAGGCCGACGACTATGCCGGCGCGCTCGACGTCGCCCGGCAGCAGGTCGCCGCCGGCGCGCAGGTGATCGACGTCAACATGGACGAGGGCATGCTCGACTCCGAGGCCGCGATGGTGCGGTTCCTCAACCTCGTTGCGGCCGAGCCCGACGTGGCGCGCGTGCCGGTGATGATCGACTCCTCGAAGTGGTCGGTGATCGAGGCGGGGCTCAGGTGCCTGCAGGGCAAGGGCATCGTCAACTCGATCAGTCTCAAGGAGGGCGAACGCGCCTTCCTCGAGCACGCGCGACGCGTGCGTGCCTATGGCGCGGCCGTGGTGGTGATGGCCTTCGACGAGCAGGGCCAGGCCGACACGGTCGAGCGCAAGGTGGAGATCTGCAAGCGCTCCTACCGGCTGCTCACCGCGACCGTCGGCTTCCCGGCCGAGGACATCATCTTCGACCCGAACATCTTCGCGGTCGCCACCGGCATCGAGCAGCACGACCGGTACGCGCTCGACTTCATCGAGGCCACGGCGCAGATTCGCGCGGCGTGTCCGCACGCGCTGGTGAGCGGCGGCGTAAGCAACGTGTCGTTCTCGTTCCGCGGCAACGACCCGGTACGCGAGGCGATGCACTCGGTGTTCCTGTACCACGCGATCCGCGCGGGCCTGAGCATGGGCATCGTCAACGCGGGCCAGCTCGCCATCTACGAAGACATCGCACCCGACCTGCGCGAGCGCGTCGAGGACGTGATCCTCGCGCGCCGGGCCGACGCCACGGAGCGCCTGCTCGAGATCGCCGGCCGCTACAAGGGCGAGGCCGGGCAGAAGCGCGTCGAGGACAACGCGTGGCGGTCGTGGCCGGTGGCCAAGCGGCTCGAGCACGCGCTCGTGAAGGGCCTCGACGAATTCGTGGTCGAGGACACCGAGGCCGCGCGCATCGAGCTCGGTTCGCCGCTCGCAGTGATCGAGGGACCATTGATGGATGGCATGAACGTCGTGGGCGACCTGTTCGGCGCCGGCAAGATGTTCCTGCCGCAGGTGGTGAAGTCGGCGCGCGTCATGAAGAAGGCGGTTGCACACCTGGTGCCTTACCTCGAGAAGGCGCAGGACGGCTCGAACCGCTCGAACGGCAAGGTCGTGCTCGCCACCGTGAAGGGCGACGTGCACGACATCGGCAAGAACATCGTGGGCGTCGTGCTGCAGTGCAACAACTTCGAGGTGATCGACCTCGGCGTGATGGTGCCCACCGAGCGCATCCTCGAGACGGCGAGGCGCGAGAGTGCCGACATGATCGGCCTGTCGGGCCTGATCACGCCATCGCTCGACGAGATGGTGCACGTCGCGCGCGAGATGAAGCGTCAGGGATTTCAGGTGCCGTTGCTGATCGGCGGCGCCACCACCTCGCCGGCCCACACCGCCGTGAAGATCGACCCTGAGTACGACGGTGCAGTGGCGTACGTGAAGGATGCCTCCCGTGCCGTGGGCGTCTGCCAGTCGCTCGTCACGCCCGAGCATCGGGCCGAGACGACGCGGCGCCTCAAGGCGGAGCACGCCGAGAAGCGCGAGCAGCACCGCGGCCGCAAGGCAAAAGCGCCGGTGTTCACGCTCGCCGAGGCGCGCGCCAACCGGTTCCGCTGCGACTGGTCGGCGTACCGGCCGCCGGTGCCGCGCATGTCGGGCATGCGCGTGTTCGAGGACGTGCCGCTCGAGGAGCTGGTGCGCTACATCGACTGGATGCCGTTCTTCAACGCCTGGGAGTTCGCGGGCAAGTTCCCCGACATCCTGACCGACGTGGTGGTGGGCGAGGCGGCGAGCAATCTCTACGCCGATGGGCGCCGCATGCTCAAGGAGCTGATCGCCGGCCGCTGGACGCGGGCGTCCGCCGTGATCGGCTTCTTTCCGGCCAACTCGGCGGACGACGACATCGAGGTGTACGCGGACGAGTCACGATCGCAGGTCGTCCACCGCCTGCACCACCTGCGGCAGCAGAAGCCGAAGCCCGCGGGCCAGCCGCACTTCGCCCTTGCCGACTTCGTGGCGCCCCGCGACTCGGGAGTGGCGGACTGGATCGGCGCGTTCGCGGTGACCGCGGGCCTCGGCCTCGACGACAAGGTGCGCGAACTCGAGGCGCGCCACGACGACTACGCCAGCATCATGTTGAAGGCGCTCGCCGACCGCCTCGCCGAGGCGCTGGCCGAGCGCATGCACGAGCGCGTGCGCCGGGAGTTCTGGGGCTACGCGCCCGAGGAGCGCTTCACGAACGACCAGCTGGTGCGCGAGGAATACCGCGGCATCCGCCCGGCGCCGGGCTACCCGGCGTGTCCCGACCACACCGAGAAAGCGACGCTGTGGCGCATGCTCGACGTGGAGCGCAACGCCGGCATCCGCCTCACCGAGAGTTTCGCCATGTACCCGACCGCGGCCGTGAGCGGCTGGTATTTCTCGCACCCGGAGGCGCGATACTTTCAGGTCGGCAAGATCGACGCCGACCAGGTGGCCGATTACGCGCGCCGCAAGGGCATCAGCGTGGCGGAGGCGGAGCGCTGGCTGGCGCCGATCGTGGGCTACGATGCGGGCAGCCGGGCCGCCTGAGCGGCCCGGCCCGGCAGCTCACTTGCCCGTGTAGGTGAATGCCGTGCGCACGTTCGCCGCGTGCACCGAGCCGGCCGCGAGTTCGACCTCGGTGCCGGTCTTCTGGGCGCCGATCGCGCCGGCCACGCCACCGATGACGCCGCCGATCACCCTGCCTTTGTCGTCGTCGATCTGGTGACCGATGATCGCGCCGGCCGCGGTGCCGCCGGCGATCTTCGCGGTGTCGCGCCCCTTCTCGCTCTGGCCCTTCTGGTTGATGCGGATGGCGACCGGCATCGTGCTGCCGTCGGCGACCACGAGCTGCGTGAAGTCGATCTTGAGCGCCGGCACGGCGCCGATCTTCTTGCTGCCCGACGTGACCTCGGTGATCGTGCCGCTGATCGGCGCGCCGGCCTTGGCCACGCGCCGGCCGTCGACGACGAGATCCGATGCCAATTCGGCATTGACGGCCTCACCGACGGTGGCGGTCTTGGTCGAGTAACCCGCGTTCAGCTTCACTGACACCGCGGTGCCAGCCGCCACGGTCACCGGCGGAGGCGGAGGGGCGGCTGCCGCTGGCGCCGCGGCTGGGGCCTTGGCTGCCGGTTTCGGAGCGGAGGCCGTCTTGACCGGCGCTGCCGGCTTCGCCGCGGCCTTGGCAGCTGCCGCCTGCTGCGCAGCCAGTTCCCGCTCACGCAGCTCGAGTTCCAGTCGCTTCGCTTCCAGTTCCTGTTCGCGTGCAGCAAGCTCCGCTGCAGCTTGTTCGGCCGCTGCCTGCTCGGCGGCGGCCTTCTCTGCGGCCGCAGCCTCTGCCGCCGCGGTTGCCTGCGCCTCTTCGGCAGCCGGCGCCGCGGTTTCCTGCGCGGGCGTGGACGGGCCGCCGCAGCCCGCGGTGCCGAGCGCGACCAACGCGGCCAGCGCAAGTGTGACCGGGGAAGTCGGGGCAGAAATCTTCGAATGCATGGGGCCTCCTGGGTCCTGAATGCGCGCAGCGCACCGGGGCGCTGGGCGTCCTGTACACAATTTTAGTCCACGTCACGCGGCGGGAGTTCCGCTCGGGCTTGACGTTACGCGGTACCGGTCGGTATTAACCCTGATTGAACTAGACGACGCAGGGGAGAGAACCGGATGGACCACACCGTGCCGGAGGACGCGCTCGCGCTGCAGAGACTCTACCACTGGGAGCGCACAGCGTCGGACCGCGTCGTGCTCACGCAGCCCGTCGGCGGCGGAAACGTGAAGGACTTCACGTGGCGCGAGATCCTCGACCAGACGCGGCGCATGGCGGCCTACCTGCAAGGCCTGGGTTTCGAGCCCGGCGCCCGCATCGGCATCCTCGCGAAGAACAGCGCGCACTGGCTGATCGCCGATTTCGCGGTCTGGATGGCGGGTTACGTCTCGGTGCCGCTCTACCCGACGCTCGCGGCCGGGACCGTGCGCCAGATCCTCGACCACAGCGAGGCCCGGTTGCTGTTCGTCGGCAAGCTCGACGCGTGGGACGACATGAAACCCGGCGTGCCGGAGGCTCTGCCCATCGTGCGCCTGCCGCTGTCGCCCGCCACGGAGGGCGTCGCCTGGGAGGACGTGGTCGCGCGCACGCAGCCGATGCAGGGCGAGCCGGTGCGCGACGGTGACGAGCTCGCCACGATCATGTACACGTCGGGCACCACCGGCATGCCGAAGGGCGTGATGCACAGCTTCGCGACGTCCGCGTGGTCGTTCGCCGCGGTGCAGAAGCGGCTGCACAGCGACCACCACGCGCGCATCCTGAGCTACCTGCCGCTGTCGCACGTGGCCGAACGCACCATCGTCGAGCACTGTTTGCTCGCGACCAGCCTGCACGTCTACTTCGCGGACAGCCTCGAGACGTTCGCCGACGACCTGCGGCGCGCGCGGCCCACGGTGTTCTTCTCCGTGCCGCGGCTGTGGGTGAAGTTCCAGCAGGGCGTGCTCGCGAAGATGCCCGCGCAGAAACTCGACCGGCTGCTCTCCATCCCGATCGTCAACCGGGTGATCCGCAAGAAAGTGCTCGGTGCGCTCGGCCTGGATCAGTGCCAGTTCGCGGCGGGCGGCGCCGCGCCGATGCCGCCGGACCTGCTGCGCTGGTACGCGCGTCTCGGGCTCGACGTCATCGAGGTGTACGGCATGACCGAGAACTGCGGCGTGTCGCACAGCACGCTGCCCGGCAAGCAGCGGCCCGGTACGGTCGGCTACCCGTACGAGGGCGTGCAGAGCCGCCTGGATCCGGACACGGACGAGATCCAGGTGAAGAGCCCGGGCAACATGCTCGGCTACTACAAGGAGCCCGAGCAGACCCGCAACACGTTCACCGAGGACGGGTGGCTGCGGACCGGCGACAAGGGCGTGCTCGACGCGGAGGGTGGCCTGCGCATCAGCGGCCGCGTGAAGGACATCTTCAAGACGGGCAAGGGCAAGTACGTCGCGCCGGCGCCGATCGAGGACAAGCTGGTGATGCACACCGCGGTCGAGGCGTGCTGCGTGACCGGCGCGAACCTCGGCCAGCCGCTCGCGCTCGTCATGCTGAACATGGATGCCGCGCGCCGCGCGATCGATGCGGCAGAGCGCCAGGCGCTCGAGGCTTCGCTCGCCTCGCACCTCGAATCGATCAATGCTCTGCTCGATCCGCACGAGCGC
>Ga0209398_1000504_pt1 | contig 24050 bp, 16 predicted proteins | sample AshMeaBigSpring_FD_184125 | JGI IMG/M metagenome (GOLD analysis project Ga0209398, IMG submission 184125) | Groundwater microbial communities from Big Spring, Nevada to study Microbial Dark Matter (Phase II) - Ash Meadows Big Spring (SPAdes)... | ecosystem: Environmental > Aquatic > Deep... | reverse complement strand
ACCAACGCCGTCACCGGCATTGCGACCGCATTCCGCTCGGAGAGCCCGGTCTTGCACATCGGCGGCCAGTCGGCACTGGTGCAGTGGCGCCAGGGCGGCCTGCAGGACCTCCCCCACGTCGACATGATGCGCCCGATCACCAAGTTCGCCTCGACCGTGATGTCGACGGAGCGCGTCGCCGACATGATCACCATGGCCGCGCGCGAATGCTTTGCCGGCGCCTACGGCCCCTCGTATCTCGAGATCCCGCGCGACGTGCTCGACCGCGAGATTCACATCGACAAGGCGATCGTCCCGAAGCCCGGCGCTTATCGCGCCTCGGTGAAGTCGGCCGGCGACCCGGCCGACATCGAGCGGCTCGCCGATATGCTGGTCAAGGCCGAGCGCCCGGCGATCCTGTTCGGGCAGCAGGTGTGGGCGTGCCGCGGCCACAACGAGGCGATCGCGCTGCTCCGCGGCCTCGACATCCCCGGCTACATGAACGGCGCCTCGCGCGGAATGCTGCCGCCGAATGATCCGCATCACTTCGACCGCACGCGCAGCCTCGCCTTCGGCAAGGCCGACGTCGTCGTCATCATCGGCACGCCGTTCGATTTCCGCATGGGCTACGGCAAGCGCATCAACGTGCCGACGCTCGTCCAGATCGACCAGGACTACCGCACCGTCGGCAAGAACCGCGACGTGACGCTCGGCATCGCTGGCGACCCGGGCGCGGTGTGCAAGGCGGTGCTCGCCGCGGCGAGCGCGCGGATCGACAACGGCAAGCGCCAGCTCAGGAAGCAGTGGATGAAGACGCTGCACGAGGCGGAGGCCGCCGCGACCGAGAAGCTGATGCCCGCGTTCAAGTCGACCGCGACACCGATCAACCCGATGCGCGTCGCCTACGAGATGAACGAGTTCCTCACCAACGATACGATCTACATCGGCGACGGCGGTGACGTTGTCACCATCTCGGCACAGGCCGTGCGCCCGCGCTCGCCGGGCCACTGGATGGACCCGGGCGCGCTCGGCTCGCTCGGCGTCGGCACAGGTTTCGCCATCGCTGCCAAGCTCGCCCAGCCGAGCAAGGAAGTGCTCTGCTACTACGGCGACGGCTCGTTCGGCATGACCGCGTTCGACATGGAGACCGCCAACCGGTTCGGCGTGCCCTATCTCGCGGTCATCGGCAACAACTCGGCGATGAACCAGATCCGCTACGGCCAGATCTCGAAGTACGGCGAGCAGCGCGGCAATGTCGGCAACCTGCTCGGCGATGTTGCGTTCGGCAAGTTCGCCGAGATGCTCGGCGGCTACGGCGAGGAGGTCCGCGATCCGGCTGAGATCGCGCCGGCGCTCCGGCGCGGGCGCGAGCAGATCGCCAAGACCGGCAAGTCGGCGGTGATCAACATCTGGGTCGATCCGCGCGAGTATGCGCCCGGCACCAAGAACCAGACGATGTACAAGTAGCCGCGCGAGACGCCGCATGTACCAGCCCGCACACCACCGCGAGGACAGGATCGAGGTTCAGCACGACCTCATCCGCCGGCATCCGCTCGGGCTTCTGATATCGACCGGTTCCGGCGGCCTCGTGGCCAATCCTGTGCCCTTCGTCCTCCTCGCCGAGGCAGGTGCGAAGGGCACGCTGCAATGCCATGTGGCCCGCGCCAATCCGCAGTGGAAGGAAGTCGAAGCCACGAACGAGTGCCTGATCGTGTTCCAGGGCGCCGACAGCTACATCACGCCCTCCTGGTATGCGACGAAGCGCGAGACGGGTAAGGTCGTGCCGACCTGGAACTATGCGACCGTGCACGCCTGGGGCAGACCGCGGATCGTCGAGGACGCCGAATGGCTGCGCCTCCAGATCGACGCGCTGACCCGCATGCAGGAAGCGCCGCGGCGCCAGCCGTGGGCGGTCGACGATGCGCCCGAGCCGTTCGTCGCGGCGATGATCCGCGGCATCGTCGGCATCGAGATCCCGATCGCGCGCATCGAAGGCAAGTGGAAGGTCAGTCAGAACCGGCCGGAACCGGACCGGGCCGGCGTCCATGCCGGGCTGCTCGCGGAAGGGACGCAACACATCGAGATGGCCGCGCTCGTCGCCGAGCGCGGTGGGCTGCCGAAGATCAACTCTTGAGCAATGCGACGGGGATGAAACATGACCAAAGCACTCGCAGGCGTCCGCATTCTTGATTTCACGCACGTTCAATCGGGCCCGACCTGCACGCAGCTGCTCGCCTGGTTCGGCGCCGACTGCATAAAAATCGAACGGCCCGGCGTCGGCGACATCACGCGCGGCCAGTTGATGGACGTGCCGAAGGCCGACAGCCTCTATTTCACGATGCTCAACCACAACAAGCGCTCGATCACCGTCGACAGCAAGAACAAGAAGGGCCTCGAGATCATCGAGCGGCTGATCAAGGAGTGCGACGTGCTGGTCGAGAACTTCGCGCCGGGCGCCATGGACCGCATGGGGTTGACCTGGGAACGCATCCAGGAACTCAACCCGCGCATGATCTACGCCTCGGTCAAGGGTTTCGGCCCAGGTCCATACGAGGACTGCAAGGTCTACGAGAACGTCGCCCAGTGCACCGGCGGCTCGGCCTCGACCACCGGCTTCCGCGACGGCCCGCCGCTCGTCACCGGCGCCCAGATCGGTGACAGCGGCACCGGCTTGCATCTCGCGCTCGGCATCGTCACCGCGCTCTACCAGCGCACGATGACCGGCCGCGGCCAGCGCGTCACCTGCGCGATGCAGGACGGCGTGCTCAATCTTGCGCGCGTCAAGCTGCGCGACCAGCAGCGCCTCGCGCACGGACCGCTCACCGAGTACAGCCAGCACGGCGAAGGCGTCCCGTTCGGTGACGCGGTGCCGCGCGCCGGCAATGACTCGGGCGGCGGCCAGCCCGGCCGAATCCTCAGGTGCAAGGGCTGGGAGACCGACCCCAACGCCTACACCTATTTCATCACCCAGGCGCCGGTATGGGAGGCGATCTGCGACGTGATCGGCGAGCCCGGATGGAAGACCGATCCGGGCTACGCGACGCCCAAGGCGCGGCTGCCCAAGCTCATTGAGATTTTCGGGCGCATCGAGCAATGGACGATGACCAAGACCAAGTTCGAGGTCCTGGAGATCTGCAACAAGGTCGACATCCCGTGCGGGCCGATCCTCTCCATGAAGGAGCTGATCGAGGATTCTTCGCTGCGCGCGACCGGCACCGTGGTCGAGGTCGATCACCCGACGCGCGGCAAGTACTTCTCGGTCGGCAACCCGATCAAGCTCTCCGACAGCCCTTCCGACGTGAAACGCTCGCCGCTGCTCGGCGAGCACACCGACGAGATCCTCACCAATGTGTTGAAGTACAGCGCCGAGGAAGTCGCCGCGATAAAGGCGTCCGGCGCGACCGAGCCGCCGGCCAAGAAGCAGGCGGCGGAGTGAATTCGAGCGAATTGCGAATAGTGAGCAGCGAATAGCGAATAGGGCAAGAAGTTGGCCGAGGGCCTGGTCGCGGACCTGTCCGACTACTCTCCACTCGCCACTCACTATTCGCTCTCGCCATGCACTGACATCAAGACGAGGGGGGACCCCATATCATGCGTATCGTCGTCCACGGCCAGGATGCCTTCGGCAAGGCTGTGCTGGAGAAGCTGCTCGCACGCAAAGAGAAAGTCGTCGCGGTCTGTTGCGCTCCGACCAAGGAGGGCAAGCCCGAGGATCCGCTCGCCGCGCTCGCGCGCGAGAAGGGCATTCCGCTGCACCAGCCGAAGAGCTGGAAGACGCCGGAAGCACTGGCGCTGATGAAGTCGTTCGAGGCGGACGTCTGCATGATGGCGTACGTGCTGCTGTTCGTGCCGCAGCCGGTGCTCGATGCGCCCCGCTTCGGCACATTCCAGTACCATCCCTCGCTGCTGCCCGATCACCGCGGCCCCTCCTCGATCAACTGGCCGATCGCGATGGGCAAGAAGAAGACCGGCCTGACGATCTTCTGGCCCGACGAGGGGCTCGACGAGGGGCCGATCCTGCTGCAGAAGTCCGTCGACATCGGCCCCGACGAGACGCTCGGCGACGTCTACTTCAAGAAGCTGTTCCCGATCGGCGTCGACGCCATGCTCGAGAGCCTCGATCTCGTGAAGGCCGGCAAGGCGCCGAAGATCGATCAGGGCCTCAAGGCCAACCCGGCCAAGGGCTCCTATGAGAGCTGGTTCAAGAAGGACCTGGCCGAGATCGACTGGTCCAAGCCGGTGGCCGAGGTCTACAACATCATCCGCGCGGCCAATCCTGCGCCCGGCGCCTGGTCGACGATCAAGGGCCGCAAGGTCGACATCTTCGATGCGGCACGGGTTGCGGGTCCCGGCATTCCCGGCGAGATCGTCTCCATCACCGCAGACGGCATGACCGTCGCTGCGAAGGAAGGCCGCATCCTCATCAAGCGCGTGCGCGGTGCCGACGGCAAGAAGATCGCGGCCGCCGACTGGGCAAAGTCCGTCGACCTGCTGGTCGGCGCCTCGTTCGATCCACCGTCGCCGAAGGCGGCCGATCCCGGCAAGTCAGCAGCAGGAGGCAAGTCCGTGGCCGTCAGATCCGATATCGAGATCGCGCGCGATGCGAGGAAGAAGCCGATCCAGGAGATCGGCGCCAAGCTCGGCATCCCAACCGAGCATCTGCTGCCCTACGGCCACGACAAGGCGAAGATCTCAGCCGAGTTCATCAAGGCGCAGGCCGGCAAGAAGGATGGCAAGCTGATCCTCGTCACCGCCATCAACCCGACGCCCGCCGGCGAAGGCAAGACGACGACGACCGTCGGCCTCGGCGATGGCCTCAACCGGATCGGCAAGAAGACTGCGATCTGCCTGCGCGAGCCCTCGCTCGGTCCCTGCTTCGGCGTCAAGGGCGGCGCGGCCGGCGGCGGCTATGCCCAGGTCGTGCCGATGGAGGACATCAACCTCCACTTCACCGGCGATTTCCACGCGATCACGTCGGCGCACAACCTGCTCTCGGCGATGATCGACAATCACATCTACTGGGGCAACGAGCAAGGCCTCGACACCCGCCGCGTCGCCTGGCGGCGCGTGATGGACATGAACGACCGCGCGCTGCGCGAGATCGTGTGCTCGCTCGGCGGCGTCGCCAACGGCTACCCGCGGGAAGCCGGCTTCGACATCACCGTCGCCTCCGAGGTGATGGCAATCCTCTGCCTGGCTTCCGACCTCGAGGATCTCGAGAAGCGGCTCGGCGGCATCATCATCGGCTACCGGCGCGACAAGAGCGCAGTCTATGCGCGCGACATCAAGGCCGATGGCGCGATGACCGTGCTGCTCGCCCAGGCGATGCAGCCGAACCTCGTCCAGACGCTCGAGAACAATCCGGCCTTCATCCACGGCGGACCCTTCGCGAACATCGCGCACGGCTGCAATTCCGTGGTCGCGACCAGGACCGCGCTCAAGCTCGCCGACTACGTGGTCACCGAAGCAGGCTTCGGCGCCGACCTCGGCGCCGAGAAGTTCTTCGACATCAAATGCCGCAAGGCGGGCCTCACGCCCGCCGCCGCGGTGATCGTCGCGACGGTGCGCGCGCTCAAGATGAACGGCGGCGTCAAGAAGGAGGATCTCGGCAAGGAGAACGTCGAGGCGGTGAAGAAGGGCTGCGCCAACCTCGGCCGCCACATCGAGAACGTGAAGTCGTTCGGTGTGCCGCCGATCGTCGCGATCAACCATTTCATCGCCGACACCGAAGCCGAGATCAAGGCCGTGAAAGACTATGCGGCGACGCAAGGCGCCGAAGCCGTGCTGTGCAAGCACTGGGCAGCGGGTTCGGCCGGAATCGAGGAGCTGGCGCGGAAAGTCGTGGCAGTCGCCGAGGGCGGCAGGAGCAGCTTCGCGCCGCTCTATCCCGACGAGATGTCGCTGTTCGCGAAGATGGAGACCATCGCCAAGCGGATCTATCGTGCGAGCGAGGTGATCGCCGACAAGACCGTGCGCGACCAGCTCAAGAGCTGGGAGCAGATGGGCTACGGTCATCTGCCGGTGTGCATGGCGAAGACGCAGTACTCGTTCACCACCGATCCGAACGTGCGCGGCGCGCCGGTCGACCATGTCGTGCCCGTGCGAGAGGTGCGGCTCTCCGCCGGCGCCGGCTTCATCGTGGCGATCTGCGGTGAGATCATGACCATGCCGGGCCTGCCGAAGGTGCCGTCGTCCGAGGCGATCCGCTTCAATGCCAAAGGCCAGATCGAGGGGCTGTTCTGACGGGAGAGCCGGAGCCCGACCGCCGGCGAGCCTTGCTTCCGCCCGACATTCGGGCTAGCGGGATCGCGACCCCCGCAGCGACGCGCGTTGCCCCCGCATGACGGCTCCCCTCGTCACGATCGTCGTCCCGGTGCTGAACGAGGCCGACAACCTCGAGCGGCTCGTCGCGCGCCTCGACGGCGTGCTCGCCGGCCTGCCGGTGCGCTCCGAGATCGTGTTCGTCGACGACGGCTCGACCGACCAGACCCTCGCCGCCATCAAGCGCGCGAACGCGCGCGACGGCCGCATCCGCGCCCTCTCGCTCAGCCGCAATTTCGGCAAGGAGATCGCGATCGCAGCCGGCCTCAGGACGGCCCGCGGGGAAGCTGCGGTCATCATCGACGCCGACCTGCAGCATCCCCCCGAGCTCATCGCCGACTTCATTGCGCGCTGGCGGGAGGGCTATCAGGTCGTCTACGGCCAGCGGCTCGAGCGGGAGACCGACAGCGTGCCCCGCCGGCTGTTCGCCCGCGCGTACTACCGACTCTTCAACGCGCTGGTGCGGACCGACATCCCGGAGGGCGCCGGCGACTTCCGCCTGCTCGACCGGCGCGCCATCGACGCCATGAACACGTTCCGCGAGACGCAGCGGTTCAACAAGGGGCTGTTCTCGTGGATCGGCTTTCGCGCGATCGGCGTGCCCTACACGGTCGCCGAGCGCACTGCCGGCAGCTCCAAGTGGAGCCTCCGCCGGCTCGCGCGGTTCGCCCTCGACGGGCTCACCTCGTTCTCGACGCTGCCGCTGCGCGTGTGGTCGCTGCTCGGGCTCGCGGTGTCGCTCTCCGCCTTCGGCTATGTGGCCGTCTTCCTCGTCAAGACGCTGATCCTCGGCATCGACGTTCCGGGCTTCCCGACGCTGATCATCGCGATCATGTTCTTCTCGGGCGTCCAGCTCATCTCGCTCGGCGTGATCGGGGAGTACCTCGGCCGCGTCTACGAGGAGGTGAAGGCGCGCCCGCTCTACATCGTCGCCGAGGAGGTCGGCGCGCCGGACGCCGCCCCGGCGAAAGCGACCGAAACTGCCGCCCGCCCCGCCGCGCGCACCCGCGAGACGACCTGATCGAGGGTTCGATGTCCATCGCCTCGCGCTACCCCGTGGTCTCCGGCATCACCGCCGTCGACAGCTATCTGGCCGACGGCTTCGCGCGCGTGCCCGGCATGTCGTCGCGGTTCGCCGCCGCGATCTGCTGCGGGCTGATGCGCATGCAGTCCGAGCTCGGCGTCGCAGGCCCCGTCGCCGAGATCGGCACGTTCGAGGGCCGCTTCTTCATCGCGCTCTGCCATGCGCTCCGCGAGGGCGAGGTGGCGCTCGGCCTCGACCTCTTCGACTGGCCAAACGAGGAAGTGATCGACCGGTTCGAGGCGAACTGCCTGAAGCACGGGGTGCCGGCGGCGAAGCGGATCACCTGGAAGGTCGACAGCCGCACGACAACGCCGGCGGAGCTGCTGGCGAGGACCGGGGAGAAGCGCGTGCGCCTCTTTCACGTCGACGGCGAGCACGCGCGCGCTTCCCTCGCCAAGGATCTCGCGCTCGCGACCGCGGTGCTGGCGCCGGAAGGCCTGATCGTGCTCGACGACATGCTCCACCCCGGCTACCCGACGCTGATGGTGACGGTGCACGAGTACCTCGAGGCGGACCCCGACATGTGCGTGCTCGCGATCATCGACCGCGAGACGGTCGTCGCGGCGACCAAGTTCGTGCTCTGCCGGCGCCAGTGGTTCAAGCGCTACGAGGAGGCGCTGCTCGCCGCCTACAAGGACAGCGTTTGGCCGCTCGGCGCCGACTTCGAGCCGCACTGGTGCCTCGTGCTCTCGCTCGACACGCGGCTCGCGGCGATCACGTAGCGTGCCTCAGCGGAGATTGCCGGTCGCGATCGGCACGAGGGCCGGCGCCGCCGGCGTCGGCAACGGGACGTCCTTGCCGGCATCGACCTCGGCCTGCCATTTCCGCCAAGCCTCGGTGTGATAGGGCCACTTGCGCATCGTGACGCACCAGCGGGGTGGCGTGGGATCGAGAAAGTACTTCTTCTCCCTTTGCTCGGGAGTGAGGCAGCGCGGCAACTCTGCCTGAGCGCGGGCGACAAGGTTGCTGCCGGCCGGCACCGGCCAGATGCGGACGGTCTTGTCCTTGCTCGAGGAGACGATCTGGTGGCCGTCGGGCGAGAACTCGACCCAGGTGACCACATCGGTGTGGCCCCTCAGGGACGCCAACGACTCACCCGTCCGCGCGTCGAGGATGCTGATCTCGCCTTCCGCGTTCGAAACGACGAGGCGCAGGCCGTCCGGCGAGAAGCTCGCGCTCCACACCTCTCGCTTGCCGACAGTGCGGCTCCACACCGCCCGGCCCGCTTCAGCCTCCCAGAGGCGAACGGTTCCATCGGTGCCCGCCGAGGCGATGTGGCGGCCGTCAGGGCTGAAGCGGGCGAGCATGATCGAAGTGCTGCTCGGAGCCATGGTTGCGAGCTGCCGCCCGTTCTGTGCGTCCCAGACGCTGATCGTGCCGCGCAGATGGGCCGTGACGAGGCGCCGCCCGTCAGGCGAGAACATGACGCTGTTTGCGCCGCCCTCGGTCCGCAGCGCCAACTCCTCTCGCATGGTCGCAGCGTCCCACACGCGCGTCATATCGCCGGTGCCCGATGCGGCAATGCGCGCCCCATCCGGCGAGATCGCGGCGAAATAGGCCTCCTTGGCATCTGCATTGACCCGGTTGATCTCCTTGCCCGTCTCGAGGTCCCACTGTTGGACCGACCCGTCGCCGTTCGCCGTCACGACACGCCGACCGTCGTCAGCGAGCGCCACGCTGTTGACGGATGCCCGCGGGAGGGTCCCGGCTGCGTTCAGTTCCAGTGTCGGCAACGCGCGCGCGGTCGCGAATTCCCATCGGCGCAAGGAGCCAGCGGCGGAGGCCGATACGAGCGCGCGGCCGTCAGCGGTGAAGCGCGCCATGCTCACCTCGTCCGTGTGCTCGACAAGCACGCGCGATGTCGTCGGCCGCGAGAGCAGCCAACGCCGGAACGTGCCGTCGGCACCGGCGGTGAGGATCTCGGCGCCGCCTTTGATGATCGCATGATCGAACACAGCGCCGAGATGGCCTGCAAGCTCGGCGGCCTTGGTGCCGGAGCTGCGCCAGACCTGCAGGCCTCCCTCTTCGGTCGTCACGAGGAGGAACTGGCCATCCACTGAAAAGCGGAAGGATGAAACCCCGGCCGGTGCCGCAATCTCTGCCACATAGTCGAGTTTCGCCGAGCTGAACAGAATGATGGGCCCTTCGCCAAAACGTGCGGCCAGGGCGAGCGGTCCAGCCGGTGCGATGGCGAAGGTCGACGATCTCGCGCGGGCGCGCGAGGCCTGTGTGCGGCCCGATTTCTCGGTTTCGGCCTGAACCGGGAGACCATCGGACGGTCCATCGCTGTCGAGCCGGCCGAGATACTCTCCGCTCGCCGCGCGCCAGACATGCAGGTCTCCGTTGCTCGCGACGACGAACTCTCCGTAGGGGGTGAACCAGGCGTATAGAAAGCCCGGCCGAACGAGCTGTCGCGCGGGACCTGTGTTCTGCGGGCCCGCAACCAGCGACCGGATCTCTCGACCGGTCTCGAGGTCGCTGACCACAATACCGCCATCCTCCGTCAGGGTGAGAATGTGAGGGACATGGATGGCCCGGCCGGCACGGCCTCCGGTCACCATGTGCCAGCCGACCTCACTGATGAGAGCCCCGTCCGCGGCATTCCAAACGCTCGTCTTGTGACCGGCCGACGTCATCAGCTGCGAGCCGCCGGTATCGAAGCCGGCAGCCGTCACCGGCGACTTGTGACTGCCGATCTCGGCGAGAACCTCGCCGGTGCCACCGTTCCAGAGGATGGCCTTGCCGCCGCACGGCTGCGAGGTCTGAGCGGGGTCGGTGCTCGCGCATACGGCGGTGCGTTCGTGCGTGACGACCCGTTCGCCGTCCGCGCTGTATTGGACCGTGGCAGCATGGACTGACAGCGTCCGGGTCGCGATCAGCTCGCCGCTCTCGAGGTCGAACAGGCGGAGCGACGGCACACGGTTATCGACAACGGCTGCGCGGCGCCCATCGCCGCTGATGCTGACCTCGCTGTCGTAGGTGGGGATCACCGCCATGTCGGCGATGAGCCGGCTCTCGCGAAGCCCGTTCATGGCAACGAGCAGCTCGCGATCGGCAGATTGCACGATCGATTGGACGGTCGAGGCGGTCTGGAGGCCGCGCGCATCGAGCGCCAACAGAGTTGCCGTTGCGTGATCGCCCTTGCCCGCGAGCTGGCGCGCTTGATCGAGCAGATACAGCTGTAGTGCACGGGCGCTCTTGTCGCGCTCGACACGCGCGGTCAGCTCGGCAGCCTCGGCGCGCTTCTGGCTATCCAAGGCCTCCGTGGCGCTCCGCTCGGCGGCCTTGCGCAGGTCCTCGGCCTGGGTGCGACTCGTCTCCGCCAGGGCGCGCTGCGTTTCGGCCACACGCCGCTGCTCGTCGGCGCGCTTGCCGCTTTCGGTCGCGAGCCAGGCATTGGTCGAGGCCACCTGCCACTGCCATGCGGCGGTGCCGGCGAGCCCGAACCCGATGATCGCCGCCACGACCGAGGCGAGAATCATCTGCCGTGTGCGTCGGGCGCGGTCGCGCTGGGCCTGCTCGAGGTTGGCCCGCGCGGTCTCGGCGGTCTCGCTCGCTGCGATGAACTCGCGCTGCAGCAGCGTCGGCTCCGGCGCCTCCTTCGGCCGCCGGCCGACCCACTGCTTGGCGGCGACGATGTCTTCGCCGCGGATCAGCAGCGCCTCGGCGCGATCACGGCCTTGCCAGCGCGCGGCGAGCTCGCCCAGGCGCGTGTGCTCGCGGATCCAATCGAGATCCATGTTGAGCGCCTTGGCCAGCGCCGCGAGCGCCACGCCGAACGCCTGCCCCTCGGTGAAGAAGACGTAGTTGAGCCGCTTCAGTCGCTCGGGAGTATCGGCCTCCGCGACCTGCTTTACGACGATGGGCAGGACACGCTTGCCGAGCTCCTCCGCCTTCTGCACCTCCCAGGCGCAGCGCTCCGAGGCGATTGCGTCAGGCGAAATTGCGAACACTACCGTATCGGCCGAATGTATGAGGCGGCCGAGGCGCTCTTCCCACGGCTCGCCCGGAGCGATGTCGTGCTTGTCGACGAACGGCTCGAACCCGCAGGCCTCGAGCGCGGCAACGAGACCGTCGGCGAAGTCGGTGTCCCGGCGCGAGTAGGAGATGAAGACCTTGAGCTTCTGCTCGTCGCCGGCGGAGGTCGTGCGCGGGGCCATGACGGGGCCCTGATGGCTGTTCAGGCAATCGTCCGAATGTAGTCGAAACCGGCAGCGGTGCAATCTTTGGCCCCGGCAATAACCGTCGCTCCTGAGGCCCTAGTTGCCACGTCGAGCTGCATTCCCACAATTTCACTTGAACTTCGTTCACCGTCGTGCTATCGATGTTGCGAACATTGTTCATATGCAGCCTGAAGCCCAAGAGACCACCATGACCTCGCTATCCCGCCTGATCGACCGACTGCTCGGGCCACTCGCCCGCTCAGCCGACCTCGCGGCGCCGGAAAACGGCGCGATCGCCGAGCCCGGCCGCTGGCGCGACGCGGAAAAGCGGGCAAAACTCGCCGCGCCGGACGATTGTCGTGCGCAGGGTGCGGGCGCCGGGATTATAGATTTCTCGGCGGCGCGCCGCGCACGCCCACCGCATCCGCGCGGCTCGAGCCCGGCTCGCCGCCGTGCCGCATCGTGAGGCGGCCAATTGATTGCCTGATCGTGCCTGCGCATTCGTTCAACGCCCTGCCCAAACGCTGGTGACCTCAGATGTTCGGATCGCTTCTGGCCTCGCGCCGCTTCCTGCCCGTCTTCCTCTGCCAGTTCTTCTCGGCGCTGAACGACAACTTCCTGAAGAACGCGCTCGTCATCCTGATCCTCTTCCAGATCGGCACCGCGGGCAGCGGACCGCTCGTCACGCTCGCCGGCGCGGTGCTGATCGCGCCGTTCTTCGTCCTCTCCGCGCTCGGCGGCCAGCTCGCCGACAAGCACGACAAGGCGATGCTCGCGGCACGGCTGAAGCTCGCCGAGATCCCGGTCGCCGGAATTGCCGCTCTCGGCTTCCATCTGCAGTCGGTGCCGACGCTGTTCGTCGCGCTCGCCGGCTTCGGCATCATCGCGGCGCTGTTCGGGCCGATCAAGTACGGCATCCTGCCCGACCATCTGAAGACGGAGGAGCTCGCCGCCGGCAACGCCCTCGTCGAGGGCGCGACGTTCCTTGCGATCCTGCTCGGCACCATCGCCGGCGGCCTCGCCGCCGCCGAGCACGGGCTCGACTGGCTCATTGCACCGGCGATCGTCGGCCTTGCCGTGCTCTGCTGGCTGTCCGCGCGCTTCATCCCGCCGACGGGGGCAGCCGCGCCGAGACTCGCCATTGCGACCAACCCGATCACCTCGACGCTGGCGCTGCTCGGCGACCTGAGGACCGACCGCCGCGTGTGGGTCGGCGCGCTCATCACGTCGTGGTTCTGGGTCGTCGGCATCGTCGCGCTGTCGCTGCTGCCGACGCTCGTCAAGGAGACGCTCAACGGTGCACAGAGCGTGATCACGCTCGCTCTCGTCGTCTTCACCGTCGGCATCGCGCTCGGCTCACTCATCGCCGCGCGGGCGAGCGACATGCGCCCGAACCTCGCGCTGGTGCCGATCGGTGCGCTGCTGATCGGCGTCTTCTGCCTCGACCTCGCCTGGACCATCTCGAGCTGGTCGCCCTCGCCGAGCCAGCTCGGGGCGTCGGACATCGTCGGCTCGGTCAGCGGCATGCGACTGATGCTCGATCTCTTCGCCATCGCGGCGGCCGGCGGGCTTTTCGTCGTTCCCTCGTTCGCGGCGGTGCAGTCCTGGGCGCCGGTCGACAGGCGCGCCCGCGTCGTCGCCGGCGTCAACGTCGTCAACGCCGCCTTCATGACCGCCGCGACCCTCGCGCTTGCCGGCCTGCAGCAGGCTGGGATCGGACAGCCGGCGCTGTTTGCGGCCCTCGGCGTGCTCTCGCTCCTCGTCATGGTGCTCGTGCTGCGCGCCTGGGGGCGGGACGGCGTCAAGGACCTCGCCGCGTTCGTGTTCAAGACCTTTTACGGCCTCGAGGTGAAAGGCCTCGAGAACCTCCCGGCGCCGGGCGAGCGCGCAATCATCGCGCCGAACCACGTGAGCCTGCTCGACGGACCGGTGATGCACGCGATCATGCCCGGCCATGCCGCGTTCGCGGTCGACACCGGCTGGGCGGCGACGTGGTGGGTGAAGCCGATCCTGAAGCTGATCAACGCCCATACGATGGACCCGACGAAGCCGCTCGCGACCCGCTCGCTGGTCGGCTTCATCAAGGAGGGCCAGACGCTGCTGATCTTCCCCGAGGGCCGCATCACCACCTCGGGCGGCCTGATGAAGGTCTACGACGGCACCGCGATGATCGCCGACAAGGCCGACGCCTGGGTCATCCCCGTGCGCATCGACGGGCTCGAGCGCTCGCCGCTGAGCTTCCTCAAGCGCTCGCAGACGCGCAAGGTCTGGTTCCCGAAGACGACCGTGACGATCCTGCCCCGGCGCAAGCTCACGCTCGACCCGGCGCTGCGCGGCAAGTGGCGTCGCCAGGCCGGCGGCGCGATGCTCCAGGACCTCATGGTCACCAGCGCGGTCGAGACCACAGACCTCGACCGTACGCTGTTTCAGGCGCTCACCGACGGCCGCGCCACCCGCGACACCGGCAAGATCATGGTGGAGGACCCGCTCGGCACCCGCCTGTCATACAAGAAACTGGTCGTCGGCGCGCAGGTGCTCGGGCGCAAGCTGATGCCGCTCGCGGCGGCGGGCGAGTCGGTCGGCGTGATGCTGCCAAACGCGGCAGGCGTCGCGGTGACATTCTTCGCGCTGCAGTCGACGGGCCGCGTGCCGGCGATGATCAACTTCACCGCCGGTCCGGTAAACGTGCTCGCCGCCTGCCGCGCCGCAAAGGTCAAGGTCATCCTCACCTCGCGCGCCTTCATCGAGAAGGCGAAGCTCGCCGACCTCATCGCCCGCATCGAGGCCGCAACCGATCAGCCGATCCGCATCGTCTATCTCGAGGACGTGCGCCCGACGATCACGCTCGGCGACAAGCTGCGCGGGCTCCGCCAGGGCGCCCGTCCGATCGTCGAGCGCCGTGCGAACGATCCGGCGGCAATTCTCTTCACGTCTGGCTCGGAAGGCACACCCAAGGGCGTCGTGCTCTCCCACCGCAACATCCTCGCCAACGCGACGCAGGCGCTGACGATGATCGCCGTCAACGGCGACGACAAGGTGTTCAATGTGCTGCCGGTGTTCCACTCGTTCGGGCTGACCGCGGGCCTCATCATGCCGCTGACCGGCGGGGTGCCGGTGTACCTCTACCCCTCGCCGCTCCACTACCGCATCGTGCCGGAGCTGCTCTACGGCTCGAATGCGACGATCATGTTCGGCACCGATACGTTCCTCAACGGCTACGCGCGCGTCGCCCACCCCTACGACTTCCACCGCGTGCGGCTGATCCTCGCCGGCGCGGAGGCTGTCAAGCAGCGCACCCGCGACATCTACATGGAGCGCTTCGGCGTGCGGATCCTCGAGGGCTACGGCGTCACCGAGACCGCACCGGTCCTCGCGATCAACACTCCGCTCGCCAACCGGGCGGGCACCGTCGGCCGCCTCGCGCCGCTGATGCAGGGTCACCTCGAGCCGGTGCCCGGCATCACCGAGGGCGGTCGGCTCTACGTGCGCGGACCGAACGTGATGCTCGGCTACTACCGCGCCGAGAACCCCGGCATGCTCGAGCCGCCGCACGAGGGCTGGCACGACACCGGCGACATTGTAACGGTCGATGCGCAGGGGTTCATCACGATCAAGGGTCGCGCCAAGCGCTTCGCCAAGATCGGCGGCGAGATGGTGTCGCTGTCGGCGGTCGAGGCGATGGCTGCGGAGCTGTGGCCGAGCGTCATCTCGATCGTCGTCTCGGTGCCGGATGCGCGCAAGGGCGAGCGGCTGATCCTGCTCACGTCGGATGCGTCCGCGACGCGCGAGCAGTTTTCCCGCCACGCCAAGGCGAAGGGCGCGAGCGACCTCGCCGTGCCGGCCGAGATCGTCGTGCTCGACCGCGTGCCGGTGCTCGGCTCCGGCAAGCCCGACTATGTCGGCGCGACCGAGCTCGTCAGATCGCGCCTCGCCTCGGCCCGGCCGGCCCCGGTGCCGCTCGCGACCGGGACTTAGCAGCAGGACACGCCGGCACCGGTCAGCACGACGATGCGGGTCCAGCGGTCGCGGGCGGTGGATGGCCCTGCCACGCTCCAGCCCCAGCTCCGGGAGAAGCTCCGGAGGCTGGAGTTCTAGAGATTTCCCGCCGGAAGCAGAAACTTTCTGCCGGCGGCCGCCGTAGGTGTGTGCAGGCCGGTGCCACGTGACCGGCCGCCGAGGCAAGTGCCCGAATGGAAGCAGGCACGCCGCCACTCGGCATCGGCTGATCGAGGCGAACGACCCGTTGCACTAACCGTCTTTCGGTACCATGTTGATCTCTAGGCGTCCTCAATGTAATGAAACGCGCGCTTCAAGTGGGTTCTCAAGGGGTAAAACGATGTCTCGCTCAGGTCTGGCGTTGGTGATCGGGGTGGCGGCGCTGGCGGGGCCGGCCGATGCGCAGGGCTTCAATCCGTTCGGCGACATGCATACCACCCGCGCCTACCAGGACAACCTTCGCAACCGGCGACCCTCGGCGCCACAGTTCGGCTTCGCCGCCGGGCCCCGCACGACGCTTCCCGGCGGCTCGCGGCTCGCCGGTCCGTTCGGCGCGGAGCCGGGCCCCGCACTTCTCGAGGGTGGGCCGCGGCCCGGCGTCGCGCCGATGCCGCCGGCGACGGTCGCATTCCGTGGACCGTTCTCGCCCGGCCAGGTCGTGATCGATACCAGCGGCCGCCAGCTGTTCCTCGTGCAGGCCGGCGGCACGGCACTGCGCTATCCGATCTCCGTCGGCCGCGAGGGCTTCACCTGGACCGGCACCGAGAAGATCTCGCGCATCGCCGACTGGCCCGACTGGCACCCGCCCCTCGAGATGCGCGAGCGCGATCCGCGGCTCCCCGAGAAGATGACTGGCGGCATCAACAACCCGCTCGGCGTCAAGGCGCTCTATCTCGGCAAATCGCTTTATCGCATCCACGGCACGAACGATGCGCGCACGATCGGCCTCGCGGCGTCATCCGGCTGCTTCCGCATGCTCAACGGCCACGTCGTCGACCTCGCCAACCGCGTCGGCGTCGGCACGACGGTGACGGTGCTCTCGCGCCTGCCCGCGGGCGTGACCCGAACCGCGAGCGAGGGCGACATCATCCCGCTACCGCGGCCGCGCCGGGCGGGTTGAAGGACAGTACTTTTGATCACGGATCGGAGCGGGCGGCCGGCCGGCGCCTCGCTCCGATGCCTTTTTCACGGCTCCTCGGAGAAGCCATCGGCCGCGAAGGCGAGGGCGACGATGAGGACGACCGCCAGCGCGGCGTACGCGACAATCAGGACCATTTTCACTCCCCCGACACGCGCCGCTCTGGCGGCAGCGGCATGTCATGACACAAGGCGTCAGCAGGGCGAGCCTAACGGCAGTCGCAATCGTCGACAATCCGATTTCGTGCACTGAGCATCGGCCCCGCGTCTCATACCGAGGTCATAGCCGCGGCATCGCCTTCTCGACCCGCACTCCGGGCGGGGGAACGCTGTCGGCCGGCACGAAGAAATCGGGCGCGAGCCTGCCCGCGGGATCGATATTGTAGCGCGTGAAATCGGTGACGCCCGCAAGCTCGTGGAGCACGCTGTCGTCGATGCCGAAGCGGCCGGTGAAGCCGCGCGAGGGTTGCGTCAGGATCGCGTGCGCTGCATCGGCGACGATCTCGGGCGTGCGGCTCATGCGCATGAGCTGGTCGCCGCCGAGCAGGTTGTTGACGGCGGCTGTCGCGATCGTCGTGCGCGGCCAGAGCGCGTTGACCGCAACGCCCTCTTTCGCGAGCTCGGCGGCGAGCCCGAGCACGACGAGGCTCATGCCGTATTTGGCGATCGCGTAGGCGACGTGGCCGGCGAACCAGTGCGGCTTCATGTCGGGCGGCGGCGAGAGCATGAGCACGTGCGGGTTCCCCGCCTTGCGCAGGTGCGGCAAGCAGGATTTGGTGACCAGGAACGTACCGCGCGTGTTGACCGCGTGCATCAGGTCAAACCGCTTCATCTCGGTGCGGTCGATGGCCGAGAGCGAAATGGCGCTGGCGTTGTTGACGCAGATGTCGATGCCGCCGAACGCATTGACCGTCGCCGCCACCGCCGCCTGCACCTGCTCCTCGGAGCGGATGTCGCAGGCGAGCGCGAGCGCCTTGCCGCCGGCGGCCTCGATCGCGGCGGCGGCGGTGTGGATCGTGCCGGGGAGCCGCGGGTCCGCCGTGGTGGTCTTGGCGGCGATGGCGACATTGGCGCCGTCGCGCGCGGCCCTCAGCGCAATGGCGAGCCCGATACCGCGGCTCGCGCCGGTGATGAACAGCGTCTTCCCCTTCAACGACATGGTCGATGCTCCACTTTCACCCGAGGTTTCAAGCGGGCCAGGATCGCCGGTCGCGCCACCACGCGCCAGTCAGAATCGACACGGGCGCCGAGACCACAGCGACAAGCGGCATGAACAGCAGCGTGAAGGCCGCGAGCTTGGCGAGCCGCGCGGCATGGTATCCGCTTGCGCCGGCGTAGTCGGCCGCGTGCTCGGGCGGCCACACGCGCCGCCACCACCGGCGTGCGCGCGGCAAGCCGACGAGCCCGAGCAGCAGCGCGCCGGCGTAGCCGAGTTGCAGCGCCGAGGGGATGGACGGCAGAAGCCGCCGCGAAAGCTCCCCGGCCCGCGCGCGGCTGACGAGATCGGCATCGAGGCTGTTGCCCGAGAGCCGGCCGGTCAGCTCGGACATCACCGTCGAGAGGAGGCCGCCGGCGCCCGTCGACGGCGCGGCCGAGCCGGACCCCTCGATCGTCGCCGCAAGCCCGACCCTGCCCGCAGCAGATGCGCGCGTGGTCACCAAGAGCCGGCCCTGTCCGGCCGCCAGCGCCGTAAGGAAGTCAGCCAGCGTTGCCCGCCGCAGCGCGTCGGCGAGGCCCGCGACCTCGATCCGCCGCCAGAGCCAGTTGCGCGTGCCCGGCTGGCGCGGCGTCGCGGCCTGCAGGAGCACGAGATTGATGTCGGCGGCGACCGCCGCGGCGACGAGGTCGGCCCAGATCACCGTCACCTCCGCGCCGCTCGCCGGCTGGATGTGCAGCAAGCCGTTGGCCACGCGCCCGATGAGCAGCGCGGTCTGGCCACTGAGCGCCTTCAGCGCGCCGGCGAGCCTGAACGGGTCGATGGCGTCGGCCTGGACGTGCCCGGTCGCCACGTCGATACGCGGCGTCGAGGCGAGCGTGTGCGGGCCGCCCGGCTCGAGACTCAGCAGGCGAATGCGGCCGGCGGCGAGCGGCCGGGCGAGCTGCCAGATCGCCTCCTCGAACAGTGCGCGCGTATCGAGCGCGACGGCGATGCCGGTGTCGATATCCGCGAAGCGAAGCTCGCCGCGCCGGACGAGCGGGTAGCTCTTGTCGCCGATCGCGACATGCAAGGCCGCGCCGCGCGGCAGATCGTCGAGGCGCGTCGGGTGCAGGAACGCCGTGGCGTCGGTGAGCACGATGGTCAGCCTGCTGTCCGCACCCGTGGCGGCCGGAGCGAGCACGCTCGCGACGCGCGCGCGCTCGGCCGGTGTCGCGGCGGTGAACGTCTCGCCCTTGCGGTTGCGGAACGTCCAGTGGCCCTCGTGGCCGACCTCGGCAGCGAGTGCATCGGAGCGCGGCGTCGCGGGAAATGCATCGAGGCGGGCCACGGCACGGGCGAGCGGGGCGATGCGCTCGCTCGGCGTGGCCATTCCGAAGCGCTCGGCGATGGCACGTGTCCAGCCGGCCACAACCGGCGGCGCGGCAACCGCTGCCATGACGAGCCACCCCGACAGGACGGCGATCGCGCGCATCCCTCACCTCTCCGGCCGCCATACTACCCGCGATCCGGGCAGGATTGGGCCGGCGGGATGAGGAAATCGCGCGCCTCACCCGCGGCCGGGCTTGACGCGGACGCCGGGCGCCGGGCGCTCGAGCAGGACCTCGCGGCGGAAGCGGAAGAGCTTGGCCGGCCGCCCGCCGGTCTTGGCGCGAACCTCGCCGGTCGGCTCGACCAGGCCACCGCCCTCGACGAGGCGGCGGAAGTTCTGCTTGTGCAGGTGCGGACCCAGGATCGCCTCGACCGTCTTCTGCAGCTCGAACAGGGTGAACTCGTCCGCCATCAGCTCGAACACCACCGGACGGTACTTGATCTTGGCCCGCACGCGGCCGAGCGCGGTGGCGAGGATGCGGCGATGATCGGCGCGCATGGCATGACCGAGCTTCGGCTGCTCGCTCCAGGCGCCGGCTGCCTCGCGGCCGTCGCGGCGCGCCTCCTCGACGAGCCCGGCCTCGTAGAGCAATTCGAAGCGGTCGAGCATCTTCTCCTCGTCCCAGGCGCCGCCGTTCATGCCGAAGCAGATGCGCAGGCGCTCCGAGCCCTGCAGCGGGGCCGCCGGCGCATTCGCCGGCAGCGGCCGCTTCGCCCATTCGACGAGCCGCGGCTCGATGATCTCGGCGAGAACCGCCGGCTTGCCCTGCCGCCAGTCCTCCCACGGGAAATAGTGATACCAGCTGCGCCAGACGCCGCGTGCGGCCGCACTGCCTTCGGCGAGCCGCGTCAGCGCGAGATAGCCGATCGATACGACATGCGGGCTCGTGTCGCTTGCATGCGCGTGGCGGCCGCGATCGCCGAAGGTGTAGAGCTGCTCGACATAGCCGAGGTCGAGGCCGGTCTGCTCGGCGACCCAGGATCTGAGGCCGATCTCGAGCGTGCGGTGCTCGGTCGGCGAGAACGGGCCGAAGGGCAGCGCGTCGGCCTCGCCGCGGACGACCAGCGTCACCGGCTCGTCGTTGCGCACGGCGACAATCGCGGCATTGAGCCCGATCTCCACCGTGGCGGTCTGCGAGCGACCGGAGAATCCGACAACGTTCGATGTCACCGATGGCTCCGCCGTGCGCCGGAGAGGGGCTTCCGAGGTCATGGATCGTCTCCTGTCATGACGCGACCTAGCGGTGCGATCATGGCGATTTTCTGAACAACAGTTATTTTTGTGGGCCGAGGCGGGAAATTGAACAAAGCCCAATTGCTTCAATCGGATACGAGATCGGCCGGCAGAGCGAACGGAATCCCTTCCATCGCGGCCGTTCCCTGGCCGAGGTCGGCGAGCGCGCGGATCATCCGGCCTTCGCGCGCGAGTGCCTGGTCGGCGAGCGCGACCATCAGCACGTTCGGCATGGCAGTCGCGGATTGCGCGCGGATCGCGGTGGCGATTGCCGCCTCGGGCGTCCCGGGATTGAGGTCGCAGAGCGCGATGAATGCCGCGGCAGTCGACCGGCTGATGCCGGCGAGGCAGTGGACCACGAGCGGACCCTGTCGGTTCCAGCGCCGGGCGAACGCGATGATCTCGGCGATATGCTGCCGGCCGGGGTGGACGAGGCCGTCCTGCGGCTCGGCGATGTCGTTGATGCCGATCCGCAGGTGGTCGGCGGTTGCGACCCCTTCGGGCGTCGGCGGGATCGCCTGCTCGTTGATGACCGTGATCACGTGCCGCGCGCCGGTCGTGGCGACGGTCGCCGGCAGCAGCCTCAGCGGGCAGACGTGGATAGCAGGGACAGGAATCGAGGCTCCGGTCGTCGGGCGGCGTGCCATTGTTCACGTTACTCGCTGAGGATCGGAGGTTCAGTTGGCGTCTCCCGGTCCAAAGATCAAGCCGGTTCGCTGCCTGAATGCAACAGAGCAAATGCCGCCAAGAACCGCTCCTGCGCCATCTCCGCCGGCCACGCCTCGATCCGCTCCAGCGCCTCGACGAGTGTGGCAGAGAGCTCCCCCGCCCCGCCGAAGAAGCGTTCGGCCTCCTCGCGTGCGAAGCCGGCGAGCCGTGTCGCCTCGTAAAAGGCGGCGATGCGGTCGGCGGCCTTGATCGCCTGCGCGATCTCGCCCGGCAACGCCGCCGGTAGCCCGAACCGGGCGTGGATCGCGCCGAGCAGGCGCACCTCGAACGCCTTGTAGTCGAAGCCGATCGCCGCCTTGAACGGGCTGATGAGGTCGCCGATCACGTACTCGGGCGCATCGTGCAGCAGCGCCGCGAGCTGCCAGCGCCGCTCTGAGCCCGGCCGCAACGCCACCGTGATCTCGGTGACGATCAGGCTGTGCTGGGCGACCGAGAGAGCGTGGGCACCGAGCGTCTGGCCGTTCCAGCGGGCGACGCGGGCGAGGCCGTGGGCGATGTCCTCGATGGCAATGTCGGCGGGCGCCGGGTTCAGAAGGTCGAGCCGCCGGCCGGACAGCATGCGCTGCCAGGCGCGCGGCGCGGCCGCGCCGCCGGATCGGGTCTCAGCCATGCTGCCTCCGCGGGGAGCGTTTCAGGTCCACGAGCATCTCGCGCGCGCAATTGTGCCCCGGCGCGCCGGTGACGCCGCCGCCGGGGTGGGCGCCTGAGCCGCAAAGATAGAGCCCCGCGACCGGCATGCGGTAGGCCGCCCAGCCGAGCACAGGGCGGGTCGAGAACAGCTGATCGAGCCGCAGCTGGCCATGGAAAATGTCGCCGTCGACAAGGCCGAAGCGCTGCTCGAGGTCGAGCGGGGAGAGCACCTGCATGCCGAGGACGGAGGCTCGGAAATTCGCCGCGTGCCCGGTCACCGTGTCGATCACGACCTCGGCGAAGGCGGCCTTCTCGGCCGGATCGGACCAGCTGCGGCCCGACGGCAGGTGCGGTGCGACGTGCTGCACGAAGAGGCTCGCCACATGCCGCCCCGCGGGCGCGAGCGTCGGATCGAGTGTCGAGGGGATCAGCATCTCGACGACCGGCCGGCCTGACCAGCCGGTGAGGCGCGCGTCGAGCCAGGCTCGGTCGAGATAGTCGATGGTCGGCCCGATCACGATCCCGCTCGCGTGGTGGTCTTGCCGCTGTTTCCCCGGCCGGCAGCGGAAATCGGGGAGCTCGGCGAGCGCGACGTTCATGCGGAACGTGCCGGAGCCCGTCACCATGCCGGTGAAGCGGCGACGCTCGGGCTCCGGCAGCGCGCCAGCCGGCACGAGATCGCGGAACAGGAGCTTCGGCGGGATGTTGCTCGCGACGGCGCGGGCGCGGATCCGCTCGCCGCCGACGAGCGTGACGCCGGAAATCCGACCATCCGCGCAATCGAGCCTCGCGACGGCCGAGGCGGTGCGGACCTCCGCGCCGCGGGCACGCGCCGCCTCCGCCATCGCCTGCGTGATCGCGCCCATGCCGCCGATGGCGTGGCCCCACACGCCGCTGCGCCCGTTCACCTCGCCGAAGCAATGGTGCAGCAGCACGTAGGCCGTGCCGGGGGTGCGGGGCGAGGCATAGGCGCCGACGATGCCGTCGAACGCGAAGGCCGCCTGCACGATCTCGCTCTCGAACCAGCCGGCGAGGAACTCGGCCGCCGACTTGGTGAAGAGGTCCGTCAGCAGCCGCTGATCGTCGCGCGAGAGCGCCCAGAGCCGCCGTCCGAGCGCGCCGTGGCGGACGAGCTCGCGCAGCCCGCCGCCGGCGTTGGGCGGGGTGCGCAGCACGAGGTCGCGCAGCACTCCCGCCGCCCGCTCGATCGCGGCATCGTAGCCCGGCAGCCGCTCCGCATCGCGCGCGGAGAACGCGGCAATGGCCTTCTGGCGGTTGGCGGGACCGTAGGGCAGCACGAGGCCGCGGGTCGCATCGACCGGCCAGAAGTTGGCGACCGGCCGCTCGACGATGCGCAGGCCATGGCGGGCCAGCTCGAGATCGGCGATGACCTTGGGGTTGAGCAGGCTCACCGTGTAGGCGGCGACCGAGTTGCGGAAGCCGGGGTGGAACTCCTCGGTCATCGCCGCCCCGCCGACGACCGCATTCTTCTCGAGAACGACGACGTCGAGCCCGGCGCCCGCGAGATAGGCCGCGCAGACGAGCCCGTTGTGCCCGCCGCCGATGATCGCCGCGTCGTAGGTCCGGTCCGCCATGCATAGCTTCTCCGACGAATTGGCGGGCTTGGCAAACCGGCCGTCGCTGCGCCATTGCCCGGGCCGATGCGGCGATGCTACGAGCGAGCCAGCAGCCTCGACCCGCGCCCCGCCCCGGAGCCCTCGATGTCCAAGATCGCCCTGTTGCAGACCGGCAAGATGATGCCGATGATCGAGCGCCAGATCGCCGAGGCATTCGAGGTGCATCGCCTGCACGAGGCCAAGGACGCCGCCGCCCTCATTGCGCGCGTCGGCCCGCGCGTCGAGGCGGTTGCGACCGGCGGCCACGCGGCCAGGGTCGACGAGGCCCTGATGGCCAGGCTGCCGAAGCTGCGGATCGTCTCCAATTTCGGTGTCGGCTACGACGGCGTCGACACCGCCGCCGCCAAGGCGCGCAAGATCATCGTCACCAACACGCCCGACGTGCTCACCGAGGAGGTCGCCGACACTGCGCTCGGCCTCCTCCTGATGACGGTGCGCGAGCTCTCCAAGGCCGAGCAGCATCTGCGCGCGGGTCGCTGGGCGAGGGAGGGCGACTACCGCCTGACGCCCATGACGCTGCGTGACCGCAAGATCGGCATCGTCGGGCTCGGCCGCATCGGCAAGGCAATCGCGAGGCGCTGCGAGGCGCTCGGCTGCCCGGTCGTCTACTACG
>Ga0209398_1000503_pt1 | contig 24063 bp, 22 predicted proteins | sample AshMeaBigSpring_FD_184125 | JGI IMG/M metagenome (GOLD analysis project Ga0209398, IMG submission 184125) | Groundwater microbial communities from Big Spring, Nevada to study Microbial Dark Matter (Phase II) - Ash Meadows Big Spring (SPAdes)... | ecosystem: Environmental > Aquatic > Deep... | reverse complement strand
GCCGAGGGTGCAGTGCAGAAGCGCGGCCGAGGGTGCGGACCCGAAGGGTCCGCACCCTCGCACCACACGGTTTCCCGGACGCGGCGACGCGCGCCAGCGCGAGGCCGCGATCCGGGACCTTTCCCCGGCGCAGTCATGCCGAGCTCCCGCCACGCCTGCCGCACATCGACGGGAAGGATCCCGGATCGCCGCGCATCGGCGCGGCGTCCGGGAACGCGGGCTGGATTTGCGGCGCGCGAGGCACGCGGCCCGGACTGGTGTCGAGCCGACGCCGCAGCGCAGCGCGTCCCGAACCGATCGCAACTCTTGCCCGATGGTATCAGCCGACCGCCGGGAACCGTCCTTCGATCGGATACTGCGGATCGTTGTAGCCGGGCGTCGAGGCGTGGCCGGTCACGACCGAGGCGTCGGCCAGGGCCTCGTCCTCCCTGGTCCATACGTAGTCGAGCGCGCCGAAATAGCTCGTCCACTGCTCGAAGGTGCGCGGGCCGGCGATGGTCGATGCTACCGCGCGGTTGTTCAGCACCCACGCGACCGCCCAGTGCACGAGGCTCGCACCGCGGGTCTCGGCGTGCGCCTTGAGGCGCTGAGCGAGCTCGAGGCTTTCCGGGCGCCACTCGGTCTCGAGCATGCGCCTGTCCTTGCGTGCGGCGCGGCTCGCCGCATCGGGCGTGACGTTGTTGGCGTACTTGCCGGACAGCACGCCGCGCGCGATCGGACTGTAGGGCACGACGCCGAGGCCGAAGTGCCGTGCCGCCGGCAGCACGTCGACCTCCGGCTGGCGGTTCATCAGATTGTAGTAAGGCTGCAGCGCGGTCGGCCGCGGCACGCCCATCTTGTCGCTGAGATGACAGAGGTGGGCGATGTGCCAGGCGCGGACGTTGGAGAGCCCCCACTCGCGGATCTTGCCCTGCCGGATCAGCAGGCCGAAGGTCGCGACGATCTGCTCCCAGGCGGGGTCGGTGTCGACCTTGTGGATGTAGTAGAGGTCGATGACGTCGGTCCCGAGCCGCTTCAGGCTCGCCTCGACCTCGCGCATCACGTGCACGCGGCTGAGGCCGCGATCGTTGCGCCCGGGTCCGGCCGGATTGGCGACCTTCGTTGCGAGGACCCAGCGGTCGCGCTTCGCCCTGATCAGCCGGCCGACCACCTGCTCGGAGCGCGTCTCGGCGTACTGGTTGGCGGTGTCGATGAAGTTGACGCCGTTCTCGAAGGCGTGGTCGGCGATGCGTCGCGCCTCGGTCTCCTCGGTCGGGCCGCCGAACATCATCGTGCCGAGGCACAATTCCGAGACGTGCATGCCGCTCGAGCCGAGCACGCGGTACCTCATTTTCGCCATGGCAGCACTTCCTGGTGTGATCCTGCAGAACGGGTCTGTCGCAGTATGCCGCGCCCGGGCCCGGTGTGCATCACGACACGGTGGTCGACTTGATCGCGCGGCCCGCCTCGGGCGGACGCGGCAGATCGGCGTGGTTCTCGGCAATCGCCGCCAGCGTGGCGAGCTGGCTCGCCGACCAGGGCTCGAGCTTGCGCGAGGCGAGGCCGAGATTGAGGATCATCAGCTCGACGGTCGCGGCCGCGGCGGCGCCCGCCCGCTCGGTCATGCGCAGGAGCATGTGCACCGCGCGGGCGTCCAGGCCGAGGAGTTGCAAGGTCACCGCAACGTTGTCGCCGGCCTTCAGCTCGCGGCCATAGGTCACGTGCATCTCGGCGAGCACCGGCGCCGCGCCGAGCCGCGCGATGTCCGCATCGGAGCAGCCGATGTCGGCGAGGAACCGGCCGATCGCCTCCTCGAACAGCACCACGTACTGCGCGGCACGCATGTGGCCGGCGGCATTGACCCACTTCGCGGAGACCTGCCGCTCGCCGAGCTGGATGAGAACGCTGTCGGCTGCCGACGCTGGCCGCCGCCGCGTCATGCCGTGTGCCGGATCAGGAACCGGTAGACGCCGCCGCTCTCCGAGTGCTCGACCAGAGTATGGCCGGTCGCGCGGCAGAACGCCTGAAAGTCCGCGACCGCGCCGGGGTCCGTCGCGAGCACCTCGAGCGTGCCGCCCTTCGCCACCTCGACGATCGCCTTCTTGGCCTTGAGGATCGGCAGCGGGCAGTTGAGCCCTTTCGCATCGAGCGTCTTGTCGGCCATCTGAGCCAGCCCTCACAGTGTTGGTTGGACCTCGCATTCATACATGCGTATACGTGAATGCGCTACCGGCGTCGAGCGCCCTCTCCTCGCAGCCGCGCTGCATGGAAGGGCGCCGCGCGCTCGACTATAAGCGGCATGACCGCGATCCTTGTCCGAACGGAGACGATCAAGATGGCGCCGACTTGGGCTCCTGACAGCTGGCGATCGAAGCCGATCGTTCAGGTTCCGGTATATCCGGATGCGCGTGCGCTCGCCGACGTGGAGGCCAAGCTCGCCACGTTCCCGCCGCTGGTCTTTGCGGGTGAGGCCCGCCAGTTGAAAAAGGCGCTCGGCGATGTCGCGGCGGGCTACGGCTTCATGCTGCAGGGCGGGGACTGCGCGGAGAGCTTCCTCGAGCACCGCGCCGACAACATCCGCGACTTCTTCCGCGTGTTCCTGCAGATGGCCGTCGTGCTCACCTACGCCGGCGGCCAGCCGGTGGTGAAGGTCGGACGCATCGCCGGTCAGTTCGCCAAGCCGCGCTCGGCCCCGACCGAGAAGCAGGGCAGCCGCGAGCTGCCGAGCTATCGCGGCGACATCATCAACGGGCCCGAGTTCACGGTCGAGGCGCGCACGCCCGATCCGCAGCGCCAGCTCGAGGCCTACCGGCAGTCGGCGGCGACGCTGAACCTGATCCGCGCCTTCGCGATGGGCGGCTATGCCGACCTCGAGCGCGTCCACCAGTGGACGCTCGGCTTCGTCAAGGACAGCCCCCAGAGCCACCGCTACCAGGAGCTCGCCGCGCGCATCTCGGAGACGCTGGTGTTCATGCAGGCCTGCGGCATCACGTCGGACAACACGCCGCAACTGCGCACGACCAGCGTCTACACCAGCCACGAGGCGCTGCTGCTCGGCCTCGAGCAGGCGATGACGCGGCTCGATTCGACCAGCGGCGAGTGGTACGCGACCTCCGGCCACATGCTCTGGATCGGCGATCGCACCCGCCAGCCCGACCACGCTCACGTCGAGTTCTGCCGCGGCGTGCGCAACCCGATCGGCCTCAAGTGCGGACCGTCGCTGGAGCCGGACGGGCTGCTGAAGCTCATCGACCTGCTCAACCCCAATGACGAGCCGGGCCGGCTGACACTCATCTGCCGGTTCGGCGCCGACAAGGTCGAGAAGCAGCTGCCGCGCCTCATCCGCGCGGTGAAGCAGGCCGGCCGCACGGTCGTGTGGTCGTGCGATCCCATGCACGGCAACACGATCACCGCTGCGACCGGCTACAAGACGCGCCCCTTCGAGCGCATCCTGGCGGAGGTCGACTCGTTCTTCGCGGTGCACCGGGCGGAGGGAACCCACGCCGGCGGCGTCCACGTCGAGATGACCGGGCAGAACGTGACCGAATGCACCGGCGGCGCCTACGCGATCTCGGAGGCGGACCTCTCCGACCGCTACCACACGCACTGCGATCCGCGCCTCAACGCCGACCAGTCGCTCGAGCTCGCCTTCCTCATCGCCGAGCGGCTGAAGCAGGAGCAGGCCTTGCGCCTCACGCCGGCGGCGCTCTCGGCCGCGGCGGTGGTGGGGTAGGTCGGACGCCATGGACACTCGGCACGACATCGGCTCGCTCGCGGCGCTCGAGGCGCTTTACGGCAAGGCCAACCCGAACTCGCTCGCCAAGGAGACGGCGCGGCTGACGCCCGCCTACCGGCGATGGCTGGAGGGGGCGCCGTTCCTCGCGATCGCGACCTCGGGTCCCGGCGGGCTCGACTGCTCACCGCGCGGCGACGCCGGCGGCCGGCTCGTCGCCGTGCTCGACGAGGCGACGATCGCCATCCCCGACCGGCGCGGCAACAACCGGCTCGACACGCTGCGCAACATCGTCGCCGATCCGCGCGTCGGCCTGCTGTTCCTGATGCCCGGCGTCAACGAGACGCTGCGCATCAACGGCCGCGCCCGCATTACGACGGACCCCGAGCTGATCGCCCGCTTCGCGGTCGGCGACAAGGCACCGGCGACGGTGATCGTCGTCGGCATCGAGACGGTCTACTTCCAGTGCTCGCGGGCGCTGCTGCGCGCGCGGATCTGGGAGGTGGATGCGCGGCGCGATGCGGGGAGCGTCCCGACACCGGGCCAGATGCTAAGGGACGCCCTCGGCACTTTCGAGGCCGAGGCCTTTGATGCCGACCTTTCATCGCGGCTGCCAAACCAGCTCTACTGACATTCGCGACTTCCCGCCGCGCCGGTTGGCGTGGCGTGCGATTTCCGCTTAAGTTCGCCGTCATGGCCCCCATCACCACGCGCCTGAAGATCGCCCTCGCCCAGTCGAACCCGATTGTCGGCGACCTCGCCGGCAACGCCGCGAAAGTGCGCCGCGTGCACGCCGAGGCGGCACGGCTCGGCGCCGATCTCGTCGTGCTGCCTGAGCTTTTCATCACCGGCTATCCGCCCGAGGACCTCGTGCGCAAGCCCGCGTTCGCCCGTGCCGCCCGGGCGGCGACGGAGAGGCTCGCCGCCAGCCTCGACGGCGGGCCGGGCGTGCTCGTCGGCACCGTCTGGCCCGAGGACGGCAAGGTCTACAACGCGGTCGCGCTGCTGGAAGCCGGCGCGGTCGCCGCGGTGCGCTACAAGGTCGACCTGCCGAACTACGGCGTCTTCGACGAGAAGCGCGTGTTCGACGCCGGGCCGCTGCCGGGCCCGATCAACTTCCGCGGCGTCAGGCTCGGCGTGCCGATCTGCGAGGACATCTGGAAGGACGAGGTGGTCGAGTGCCTCGAGGAATGCGGCGCCGAGATCCTGGCCTCGCCGAACGGCTCGCCGTTCGACTGGCCGAAGCCCGACCAGCGCCTCAACGTCGCGGTCGCGCGGGTGACCGAGACGCGGCTGCCGCTGATCTACCTGAACCAGGTCGGCGGGCAGGACGAGCTCGTCTTCGACGGCGCCTCGTTCATCCTCAATTCCGACCGGGGCCTCGCCGCGCAGCTCCCGGCCTGGGAGGAGGCGCTCGTCGTCACCGAGTGGGAGCGGACGGGAGCGGTCTGGCGCTGCATTCCCACGCGCAAGGCGCCGGTCGAGGAGAAGGAGGCGGCCGCCTATCACGCCTGCGTCCTGGGCCTGCGCGACTACGTCGACAAGAACGGCTTTCCCGGCGTCGTGCTCGGGCTCTCCGGCGGCATCGATTCCGCACTCGTCGCAGCGATGGCGACCGACGCGCTCGGGCCCGAGCGCGTGCATGCGGTGATGCTGCCCTACAAGTACACCTCGCCCGACAGCCTCGCCGACGCCGCCCAATGCGCCAAGGCGCTCGGCGTCCGCTACGACGTGGTCGAGATCGCCAGGCCGGTCGAAGGCTTTCTCGGCGCGCTCGCGACGCTCTTCGCCGGCCGCAAGGCGGACCTCACCGAGGAGAACGTGCAGAGCCGCGCCCGCGGCACGGTGCTGATGGCGATCTCCAACAAGCTCGGCGCGATGGTGCTCACGACCGGCAACAAGTCCGAGATGTCGGTCGGCTACGCGACCCTCTACGGCGACATGAACGGCGGCTTCAACCCGATCAAGGACCTCTACAAGATGGAGGTCTACAGCCTCGCCCGCTGGCGCAATGGGCATACCCCCAAAGGCGGCAAGTGTCCGCGCGACGGCGTCATCCCCGAGCGCATCCTGACCAAGGCGCCGACGGCCGAGCTGCGCGAAAACCAGACGGACCAGGACAGCCTGCCGCCCTACGAGGTGCTCGACGACATCCTCTCCTGCCTCGTCGAGCAGGAAATGCCGCTCGCCGAAATCATCGCGCGCGGGCACGACGCCGAGATCGTCAGGAAGGTCGAGCGGCTGCTCTACCTCGCCGAGTACAAGCGCCGGCAGGCGGCGCCCGGCGTCAAGATCTCGGCGCGCAACTTCGGCCGCGACCGGCGCTACCCGATCACCAACCGGTTTCGCGAGGACGTATCGCCGGCCGAGCCTGCCGCCGGCAAGGCCGCACCGCGGGTCGTCGCGCCGCGCGCCGACGGCGGCGAGGTGTCATGACCACAGCCGGACGGCCGAATCGGCGCTATCGTCCCGCGGCGATGCGGCCGTTGCCGGCGGCGCGGGCGAGGCGGCCGACGAGCTGCCCCGAGATGCGGCCCGTTTCCGGCAGGCGCTGGTCGATCTCGAACTCGCGGATCGCCCGCTCCGTCTCGTCGTTGAGCCGGCCGGTCGGTTTGCCGGCGCCGTAGCCGAGCCCGGACAGCGATTGCTGCACGGTCCGCACCACCTGCTCGGCGCGCGCCCGCTTCTCCTTGGCGGCGGCGGCATAGCCGGCCGCGCTGATCGACGCCGGGCCGTTCTGGAGGGCACGCAGCAGCAGCTCCGAGGCCTCGCCGGTGAGCGCGAGACCGTGGTCGTGCTCGAAGGCCATCACCGCGGCGCGGGTGACGAGGCCTTGGACGCCGTCGGTCGCGCCCGGCTCGTAGCCGCGCGCGAGCAGCAGGCGCTGGACGGCGGCCGTGGTCTCGTGCGCACCCGAAGGCGGCTGGACAGCGGCCACGATCGACGCCGGCGCGGCCGGCGCCGGTGCGGGCAGCGCCGGGGTCACCGTGATCGCCTCGGCGGCCTGATCGATGGCGAGCTTGCGGCCGCGCTCCTGGGCGAGCTTCTGTGTCGTCCGGTCGGCGAGGACGCGGCCGCCGCTGCCCGGAAGCGGCGACTGCATGAGGAGGAGGTTGCCGGCGACGCCGGCGCTCAGCGCTGCGAACGCAAGGATGACCAGGCGAGACGAGCGTACGATCATGACTGCCCCGAGTCGCGGCCGGCACCAGGCGCCGTCACCACGTTGCGGTCCATTTTCGGCGGAGGGTGTGAACGCATTCTTAACCGCGCGCGGATGCCCCGGCCGATGTCCGCAATTCTCCGCAAATTGGGGTCGAATTGGCATGCGCGGCTACGCGATGCCTTCAATCGGGTCTGGTATTCGTCGTCCCATCGAAGAAGCAGGCCGAAGGCCTCGAGCTCGGGGACGTCACATGTTCATGTTCCGCACCGCCATTGTCGCCGCCGTCGCCATCATGCTGATGCCGACCGAGGAGCCAGGCACGGCAACGCTCACGGCGAGTCCGGGCGCGGCGAACGGCCGGACGACGACCTTCTGCGAGCGCAACCCCTCGAGCTGCGCGGCGGGCGCCGAGCTCTGGGCGACGTTCGTCAAGAAGTCCGAGGTCGCCTTCGCGCTGGGCGTCAAGTACGTCGCCGAGCAGATCGTCAAGCCCGGTGAACGCGGCGCCGCGGCCCCGCTGGCGATTTCCCCGGCAGTCACCCGGTCACCCGCCGCGATCCGCGAGACCCCTCCTGCCTCGCCGCAACCGCGCACCCAGCCGGCGCGTGGCACGCTGACGGCCCAGGACACGACCCCCGCCTGGCGCGGCCCGCCCGCCCGCACCGCCGCACAGTGACGCGGCGAACGCCGCCCGCGGCCCCTTGCGCTCGTCCCCGCCGCGCGCCTATGTGACCCGTAGCGGGCCACAACCGACCGCGAAGGGTGACTGCACGGACATGACGATGCTCGCGGACATCCGGGCCGACTTTGCACTCCTCGACGAGTGGGAAGACCGCTATCGCTACGTCATCGAGCTCGGCCGCACGCTCGCGCCGCTCGACGATCGGCTGCGCACCGACACAACCAAGGTCCGCGGCTGCGCGAGCCAGGTGTGGCTCGCGACGACGCTCGGCGCCGGTGCCGACCCGACGCTGACGTTCCGGGCCGACAGCGACGCGCACATCGTGCGCGGCCTGATCGCCATCCTCATGGCAATCTTCGACGGCCACCGGGCATCCGAGATCCTCGCAATCGACGGTGCGGAAATCTTCGCCGAGCTCGGCCTCAGCGAGAACCTCACACCTCAGCGCTCGAACGGCCTCGCATCCTTGATCTCGCGGATCCGGGCCGAGGCGCGGGCGGCGCTGGCACCGGCACCGGCGAGCTAATCGTCCTTCCAGGCCTCGAGGCTCGGCCGGAAGTCCGGACTGCCCCAGTGGCGGATGCCGATGCGTCCGAGCCAGGCTCCGTCGTCCGGCGGCAGGAGGCCGTAGTGGCGCGCAAGCACCGTCAATGCCACCTTCAGCATCAGCTTGCCGGAGCGCTGCGGGAGGCGGCCGATGCGCTCGATGTCCCTGATGCCGCGCAGGTGACAGCAGGCATCGACCAGGACGCCCGCGAGCTCGGGACCGGCGGCGACCAGCGCGCGCCAGACGCGCGTGCGCGCGGCCTCGACGCTGTCGGCGATCTCAACGCCGGCGCCCGGCGCCGAGCGCTGCGAGCGGCTGGCGGAGGCCGTCGGGCTCCAGCTCGAGGTGATCCGCGGCACGAGCTGGGCAAACAGGAACTCGGAACGGAGCCGCTCGCCGGCCTCATACTCGCGCGCACCGATCAGCGGCTCGCCATCGGGTCCCTTGTGGCGGCGCAGCCAATCGAGCGCGTCGTCGGGATCGCGTCCGGACGGAAGGCGCCGGCGGTCGGGCTTCGGGCTCCGCTTCGGCTTCGGTGAGTGGCCGGATACCGGCCGCGAGAGCTGGCGGCGCAATAGCGCCAGGCCTGCCGACGAGAGGACCCAGCGCTCGCCGTCGCCGGTCAGGAGCCGTGACCGGACGCAGGCGTCGAGTTCGGCCTGCAGCAGGAGGCCGACCGGCCGATCGAGGCCGTGCCGCGGCGAGAAGATCTGCCACTCGCCGTCGCGCCGGCTGACGAACGAGCCGCGCTGCGACAGCCGCCTCAGCAGCTCCGTCTCGCCGGACCCGAAGCCGCCGGTCGCCGCGCCGGCGCGGCTCACGCGTGCCTGGGGCATTCGACCTCCCGCGGCCAGCTCATGATCCGCACCACGACCTCGAGCAGCCCGATGGCGCGGTCGAAGCTCGCGTTGTCGCGCCGCTGCTCGATCACCCGGCAGGCATGCCTCGCCGTCGTCCGGTCGCGCTCGAACAAGCCGCCCGCCGCGGTCAGCGACAGCCCGCAGCCGGTATGCGCGAGATAGATCGCGACCTGGCGGGCGAGCGCCACGCGGGCTTTGCCGCGCGTCGGAAGCATCAGCTCTGTCGCGTCGATGCTGAAGACGTTGGCGACGGTCGCGCCGATCTGCGCCTGCAGTGCATCCGGCGGCGAGCGTCCGGCCGCCGTCGGACACGCGTCGGGCGCCAAGACCCAGCCCGCAGTCGTAGGAATTGCGCTCACAATCATTCGAGACCTCGTCGCATTACGGCCGAAACGCAGCATCGACCCGCACCCGAGACTAAAGCGTAGCGCACACCGGCGTGTGTGACGGACCGCACGCATGAAGTCGGTGAACTTCGGGGATTACTCGCTCCAGGGTAAACGCCGGAGGCTCGTGGCCGTGCTTCGCGATGTGCGCGGCCGCGACACTTATCCCCGCTCGCCTTGCCGGCCGCATGATGGACGCGGGTCGCAAGGAGTGATCGCATGTCCATCAGACACCCGGGCGAGGCCGCCCATAGCCATGGCCGCCTGCGCCAGCCGCGATGCGCCGGCGGCGGCTGCGCGCGCCCCGATCCGGGATCCGAGCTGGCGTCGTTGGTTGCACTCTGGCCGGAGGAGCTGGCCGATAAATCCCGCCTCGGCCACGAGCGCCGGCTCGCGTTGCTCAGGCGTGCGCTGCGCGCCGAGCGCCAGCGCGGCCTCGCCGGCCACTGGACCTACGACCTCGCCCGCCATGAGCGGCTCTGGCGCGTTTATCGGTCGGAGATCGCGGAGTTCAGGGTGCGGCACGGCATCTGGCCGCCGGGCCATGGCGCCGCCGATCGCCGATCGGGCTGAGCGCGCGGACGCGAACGAGGCGCTACTTTTCCTTGCGCGTGCCGAGGCCCATCTTCTTGGCGAGCTGCGAGCGCGCGGCGGCGTAGCTCGGCGCCACCATCGGATAGTCGTGCGGCAGACCCCACTTCTCGCGGTACTCCTCCGGCGAGAGGTTGTAGTGGGTGCGCAGGTGCCGCTTCAGCGACTTGAACTTCTTCCCGTCCTCGAGACAGACGATGTAATCGGGCGTCACCGACTTCTTGACCGGGATGGCCGGCTTCAGCTCCTCGCGATCGGGAAGCGGGGCATTGGTGGTGACGCGGCCGAGCGCCTGATGCACCTCATGGATGAGCCCCGGCAGGTCGCCGGCGACGACAGTGTTGTTGCTCACGTAGGCCGACACGATGTCCGCCGTGAGCTTCACGAGGCCGTCCTTCGATTGAACATCCATCGGACCTGTCTCCCGTCCCGCGCCTCGCATCGGGGCCCGCCAAGTCCGACCCCCACTAATCGGCAAGATTTCACGGTGTGGGCGCGAGTGGATGCCAGTGTATCTGACGCATCCCGCACCCGGTTATTCAGCAACGCCCCCCGCATCATCCAGCCCTGTACGCTGCTTGCTTCAACAGCATCCGTATTTGGAAGTCAACCTGCGTGATCTCTTTGCCCCATTTGCCGATTTCGCGTCGGCAAAATGGATACCGAAGGCCCGAGCCGCACGTGTTCGCGGGTTCCCATGCGCCGATAGATTTGGCAAGTCGTCGATGGTCCGCCCTGCGGGGACCCACCGACTGTGAAGCACTTGATAGAGAACGAATAATTCTTGCCCACTACTGGTCACGTGCCCGCCGGCCCGCCTCGCAATCGCCCCCGCGCTGCCGTCGCATTGATCCCCCCGACAGGCTACGATCGCGCCGAACGCCGCCCGCCTGTTGCGAGGAGTAACCATGTCCACCCCCAAGGCTTCCGCCGCACCCGCCGGCAAGGTCGTCAAGGACGATGCGGAATGGCGCCGGCAGCTCTCACCAGAGGCGTTCCAGGTCACCCGCAAGCACGGCACCGAGCGCGCCTTCACGAGCCCACTCAACGATGAGAAGCGGGCCGGCGTGTTCAAGTGCGTGTGTTGCGGCGCCCCGGTGTTCGCGAGCGCCGACAAGTTCGACAGCGGCACCGGCTGGCCGAGCTATACGCGACCGACAACCGAGACCGCGATCGAGACCACCGAGGACCGCTCGCTCTTCATGCGCCGCACCGAGGTCCACTGCGCGCGCTGCGACGGCCACCTCGGCCACGTGTTCCCGGACGGGCCGGAGCCGACCGGCCTGCGCTACTGCATCAACGGCGTCGCGCTGACCTTCGAGCCGAAACCCGGATAGCGGTTGCTGCAGCCACCTGGCGGCGACGCAATTCCGCCGTCCGCCGACCGCCGGCCGGCCCGAATCAAACAAGATCGTTCCTGACCTGGAGGTCAGTACCCATGCAAGACATACCCCGCCGCTCGTCTCCGATCCTGCCGCCGATCGCCGCCCGCCGTCCGGCGACGTCCCGCTGGCACGGCATAACGCTCTCCGACGACTACGCCTGGCTGCGCGCCGACAACTGGCAGGAGGTGATGCGCGAGCCCGCCCTGCTCGATCCGGCGATCCGCGCCCACCTCGACGCCGAGAATGCCTACACCGATGCCGTGATGGCGGATACGCGCGAGCTTCAGGACGAGCTCTTCGCCGAGATGAAGGCCCGCATCAAGGAGGACGACAGCTCCGTCCCCACCCCCGACGGCCCGTTCGACTACTACTCGAGCTTCGTTACCGGCGGGCAGTATCCGCGCATCTGCCGGCGCCCGCGCGGCGGCGGCGGCGAGAGCATACTGATCGACGGCAATGCCGAGGCCGAGGGCGCCGCCTACTGGCAGCTCGGCGGCACCGCGCACAGCCCCGATCACACGCTCCTCGCCTACTCCGTCGACGACAAGGGCTCGGAGCTGTTCACGATCCGCTTCCGCGACATGGCGACCGGCCGCGATCTACCCGACGCGATCCCCGACACGCGCGGCGGCTTCGTGTGGGCCAACGACAGCCGCACGATCTTCTACGTGCGGCTCGACGACAACCACCGGCCGATGTTCGTCTACCGCCACGTGATGGGGACGCCGGCCGAAGCGGACGTGCTCGTCTACCGCGAGGCCGATGTCGGCTTCTATGTCGGCGTAGGCAAGACGCAGTCGAACCGGTTCGTGCTGATCGATGCCCACGACCACCAGACGAGCGAGTGCTATCTGATCGATGCCGACGCTCCGACCGCCGCGCTGCGGCTCGTCGCGCCCCGCCGGTTCGGGCACGAGTACAGCGTCGAGCACCATGGCGCCGCAGGCGCGCATGCCGGCGGCGCCGGCTTCGGCCCATCCGGGCCGGACGGCGACCGGCTGATCATCACGACCAACGGCGCCGGCGCCGAGGACTTCCGTATCGTCACCGCGCCGGTCGACGATCCGGCCGAGGCCAACTGGTCCGAGCTCATTGCGCACAAGCCCGGGCGGCTCATCCTCGAGACGGTTGCGCTCGCCCGCCATCTCGTGCGCCTGGAGCGAGAGGACGGGTTGCCGCGCATCGTCGTGCGTCGGATCGCCGATGGCGCCGAGCACGTGATCGCGTTCGACGAGGAAGCCTACAGCCTCGGCATGTCGGCCGGCTACGAGTTCGACACCGACATGATCCGTTTCAACTACTCCTCGATGACCACGCCGACCGAGGTTTACGACTATGACCTCGAGACTCGCGCGCGCACGTTGCGCAAGCGCCAGGAGGTGCCGAGCGGGCACAATGCCGCCGACTACGTCACGCGGCGCGTGTTCGCGCCGGCCCCCGACGGCGAGACGGTGCCGGTGTCGCTGCTCTACCGGAAGGACACTCCGCTCGACGGCTCGGCGCCGCTGTTCCTCTACGGCTACGGCAGCTACGGCATCTCGATTCCGGCGAGCTTCTCGACCACGCGGCTGTCGCTGGTCGACCGCGGCTTCATCTATGCCATCGCCCACATCCGCGGCGGCAAGGACAAGGGCTACCGCTGGTACACCGGCGGCAAGCACAAGACCAAGCTCAACACGTTCACCGACTACATTGCCGCGGGCGAGTATCTGGTCACCCAGCGCTACACGCGGCGCGGGCGCATCGTCGCCAACGGCGGCTCGGCCGGCGGCATGCTGATGGGCGTCGTCGCCAACATGGCGCCGGACCTGTTCCTCGGGATCATCGCCGACGTGCCGTTCGTCGACGTGCTGAACACGATGCTCGACAAGGATCTGCCGCTGACGCCGCCCGAATGGCCCGAGTGGGGCAACCCGATCGAGTCGGCGGACGATTTCTCGATCATCCGCGCCTACTCGCCCTACGACCAGGTGCAGCGGAAGACCTATCCGCACATCTTCGCCTACGGCGGCCTCACCGACCCGCGCGTCACCTACTGGGAGCCGGCGAAGTGGGTCGCGCGCCTGCGCGAGCGCAAGACGGACGACAATCTCCTGCTGCTGCAGATCAACATGGCAGCCGGACACGGCGGCGCCTCGGGCCGCTTCGAGCAGCTCAAGGAGATCGCGCTCGACTATGCGTTCGCGCTGAAGGTCGCGGGCAAGGCGGGGGCGACCGCATGAGCGACGGCGACGGCTACACCTGCACCTGGGTCCCGACCTCGACCACCCGGTCGGTCGGGATCTGGAAGTAGCTCGTCGCGTCCTGCGCCGACCCCGCGATGAAGATGAACATCCGCTCCTGCCAGAGCGGCATCTTCGAGCGCACCGTCATGCGCAGCGACCGGCGCGAGAGGAAGAAGGACGTCGCCGCCGCATCGATGTTGAGGTCCTTGCGGCGGCAGAGCGCCATCACCTTCGGCACCGTCGGCGTCTCCATGAAGCCGAACGTGGCGAGCACCCGGACGAAGCCGTCCGACACGCGCTCGATCTCGATCCGCTCGCTGTTGGGCACGCGCGGCGTCTCGGCGGTGCGCATCGTGAGAATGATATTGCGCTCGTGCAGCACGCGGTTGTGCTTGATGTTGTGCAGCAGCGCGGTCGGCGCCGCGGTCGGATCGCTGGTCAGGAACATCGCGGTGCCGGCGACGCGGTGCGGCGGCTTCGCCTCGAGCTTGCGGATCAGCCAGTCGAGGTCGGCCTCGTTGCGCCGCGTCTCCTTGGCGAGCAGGCCGGAGCCCTTGACCCAGGTCAGCACGACGAGGATCACCAGGCCGGCGAGCAGAAGCGGGAACCAGCCGCCCTCGAAGATCTTGAGCACGTTGGCGATGAAGAACGCCTGCTCGATCAGCATCAGCGGGATGACGACGCCGATCGCCTTCCACAGCGGCCACTTCCAGTACTTCCAGACGACGAAGAACGCCATCACGCTGTCGATCACCATCGTCGCGGTGACCGAGACGCCATAGGCCGCGGCGAGGTTGCTCGAGGAACGGAACATCACGACGACCATCAGCACGCCGATCAGCAGCAGCGCATTGACGCGCGGCAGGTAGATCTGCCCCGAGACGCTCTCGGACGTGTGGTGGATCGCGAACCGCGGCAGGTAGCCGAGCTGGATCGCCTGGCGGGTGATCGAAAACGCGCCGGTGATGACCGCCTGGCTCGCGATCACGGTCGCGAGCGTGGCGAGACAGACCATCGGGATCAGCGCCCAGCTCGGATAGAGCCGGTAGAACGGGCTCTCGAGCAGCGCCGGGTTCGCCATGACGATCGCGCCCTGGCCGAAATAGTTCAGCAGCAGCGCCGGCATCACCAGGCCGATCCAGGCGGTCTGGATCGGCTTCCGGCCGAAGTGGCCGAGGTCGGCGTAGAGCGCTTCCGCGCCCGTCACCGCGAGGAACACGAGACCCATCACCGTGAGGCCGGTCAGCCCGTTGCGGACGATGAAGCTGATGCCGTGATAGGGATTGATCGCCGCGAACACACGCGGCTCGTCGACGATGTGGATGAGGCCACCGAGCGCCAGCACGACGAACCAGATCGTCATGATCGGCCCGAAGTACTGGGAGATCTTCGCCGTGCCGCGCGACTGGGCCGCAAACAGCGCGACCAGGATCAGCACCGTCACCGGCACCACCACCCTTTCGAGTGCGGGCGCGACGAGCTTCAGGCCCTCGACCGCCGAGAGCACGGAGATCGCCGGTGTCAGCACCGCATCGCCGTAGAACAGCGCGGCGCCCGCGACGCCGAGCAGGAACAGCAGCGGCGCGCTGCGCTTGGCGACGGACTGGCCGAGCGACATCAGGGCGAACGTTCCGCCCTCGCCCTTGTTGTCGGCGTTGAGCAGCAGCAGCACGTACTTGACGGTGACGATGAGGACCAGCGTCCACACGATCAGCGACAGCACGCCGATCACCGCCTCCGGGATTGGCGCCCCGTGCTCCTTGGCGGCCGTGACGGCTTCCCGGAGCGCATACAGCGGGCTCGTGCCGATGTCGCCGTAGACGACACCGACCGAGCCCAGCGTGAGGGCCCAGAAATGCTTCTCGTGCGTTGCCTCGGCGGTGCCGTGGTCGGCACTGTGACCGGCAACGTGAACTTGTGCCATTGCGGCACCTCGATCGGTCATTTGCTGCAGTGCAGCGAACGGGCCGGGCTTATACTCTCCTGCGCCGCCCCCTGAGAAGCCCCCCGCGTTCTCGAGGTAGCGCGGCGGATGGCGACGTCCGGCGCTGCCATTGATGCCGGGAAGGTATGTGAGTCCGGCCGTATTTTGAAGTGACCAGGCGAGAGAACATCTTCCCTCCGGCGATGTCGAACGATCAGCGAGGCCAAAGTGCCGCAGTCGCGTGGTCAGATCCGCCCGCGCGATGTGCCTTGCGGCCAACGGGGGTCAACCCTGTGCGCCCCCGCGATATCAGCCACGCTCGAGCCGAAGTGCCGAATTCGAAACCTCAGCCGGCTTCGAGCGGGAAGAACGCGCCGCTGCTCCAGACGCCGAGGGCGGGCCGACCGTCGCGTGGCTCCTCGACCGCGAGCGCGACGAGGTCATAGTAGAGCGCGCGCGTGAGCAGCGCCTCGAGCCGGCCGCGGACCTGCAGATAGGGCTTCAACCCGCCCGCTGCCGGCTCCACGGCAAATCGCAGTGGCCGCTCGGGCCCGCACTCGACGATGTCGTCGACGTTGGTGCGGAACGTGAGCCGCTGCGCCCGCCCCTCGTCATCCCGCTGCATCTCCACCGCGAGGAACGGAGCATCGGCGACGGCGACGTCGACCTTCTCGACCGGCGTCACGAGGTAGTGGCGGCCGTCCGAGTCACGGCGGAGCACGCGCGCGAACAGGCGGACGAGCGGTTTCCGCCCGATCGGACTGCCCTGATAGAACCACGTCCCGTCCGCCCTGATCGCGAGGCCGATGTCGCCGCAGTAGGGCGGGTCCCAGAGATCGACCGGCGGTGGACGATCACCGGCGGCGGCGGCAAGCAGCCGCTCGAGCCCGTGGATCACGGCGCCGCCATCACGACTTGGTGTGCGTTCACCCATTGCAGGCCCGACCGAACTGGCGTCTGATGCCGTGGCGCGTCCGAGAGTTATCCCCGCCCGACGCACCCATTGTAGTCTCATATTGTGAACACAATCGGGACAAGAGTGTTTCCCGGCCCCACGAGTCGAGCCTATAGTGATCGCATGAGCACCGTCATCGAGACCGACAAGGATATCGTACCACGCATCGAGGCGGCAGGTGAGCGCGTCCGGCGCGCCCATCAGGCGGTCGCCACCCAGATCTACGGCCAGGACCAGGTGATCGAGCGGACGCTGATCACCCTGCTTGCGGGCGGCCATGCCCTGCTGATCGGCGTGCCGGGCCTTGCCAAGACGCTGCTGGTCGAGACGCTCGGCCGGGTGCTCGGGCTCGAGGCCAAGCGCATCCAGTTCACGCCCGACCTGATGCCCTCCGACATCATCGGCGCGGAGGTGCTCGAGGACAACACCGCGGCGGGCGGCCGGCGCTCGTTCCGCTTCATCAAGGGCCCGATCTTCACGCAGCTCCTGATGGCCGACGAGATCAACCGCGCGAGCCCGAAGACGCAGTCGGCCCTGCTGCAGGCCATGCAGGAGCATCACGTCACCGTCGCCGGCGCGCGCCACGACGTGCCGTCGCCATTCCACGTGCTCGCGACGCAGAACCCGCTCGAGCAGGAGGGGACCTACCCGCTGCCCGAGGCGCAGCTCGACCGCTTCCTGCTGCAGATCGACGTCTCCTATCCCGACCTCGCCGCCGAGCGGCGCATGCTGTTCGCGACCACCGGCACGGAGGAGCGCCGGCTCGAGGCGGTGTTCACGCCGCAGGAGCTGATGGCGACGCAGCGCCTCGTCCGCCAGATTCCGGTGCCGGACAAGGTCGTCGAGGCGATCCTCAAGCTCGTCCGTGCGGCGCGCCCCGGCGCGGACGCGGCCGAGGCGACGAACAAGTTCATCGCCTGGGGACCCGGCCCGCGCGCGAGCCAGGCGCTGATGCTCGCGGTGCGCGCCAAGGCGCTGATCGACGGACGGCTCGCGCCGTCGGTCGACGACGTGATGGCACTGGCCGAGCCGGTGCTCAAGCACCGCATGGCGCTGACGTTTGCCGCCCGCACCGGGGGCAAGGAGATCGCCGGGATCGTCGCCGACCTCGCCCAGCGATTGGATTGAACCGACGGAGCAGAGATTGGCGGCGCAAGCGGCTCGGCCGGCAACGAACGATCGGAGCGCCGGCGTCTTCAGGCTGGAGCAGGAGGCGCACGGCCTCGCTGACCGGCTGCCCGACCTGACGGTCGAGGCGATGCGCGTCTCGACGACCATCGCGCAGGGCATCCACGGCCGCCGCCGGGCCGGGCCGGGCGAGACGTTCTGGCAGTTCCGCCAGCACGAGGCCGGTGACGCCGCGGCGCTGATCGACTGGCGCCGCTCGGCGAGCTCGGACCACTACTTCGTCCGCGAGCGCGAATGGGAGGCCGCGCACACGATCTGGCTGTGGCCGGATCTGTCGCCGTCGATGCGCTTCTCGAGCCACCTCGGTTCGGCAACCAAGCGCGACCGCGCGCTCGTGCTGATGCTCGCGACGGCGGAGCTGCTCGTGCGCGGCGGCGAGCGCGTCGGCCTGCTCGGTCTGACGCGGCCGACCGCCAGCCGAAGGGCCACGACCCGGCTCGCGCAGGCGCTCGCCGAGGACGACCGCGCCGGCCTGCTCGATAGGAGCCTGCCACCGCCGGAGCGGCTCGCGCGCTTTTCCGGAGTGATCCTGTTCAGCGACTTCCTCGATCCGCTCGAGGCGATCGCGGCCCGGCTGGCGGCGCTCGCGGCCGGCGGCGCCTCGGGCCACCTCGTGCAGGTGATGGATCCTGCCGAGGAGACACTGCCTTACGACGGACGCACCGAGTTCCTCGGCCTCGAAGGGCCCGAGCGGTGGATCTCCGACCGCACCGAGACGCTGCGGCCGGCCTACCAGGCCCGCCTCGCCGCGCATCGCGCCGGCATCGTGGAGGCCGCGCGCCGCCTCGGCTGGTCGTTCCTCGTGCATCACACCGACCGGCCAGCCTCCGAGCCGCTGCTCGCGCTGATCATGCGGCTGCAGAGCGGCGGCCGCGACTATCGCTGGTCCGGCGCCTCCACCGGCGGAGGCACGCCATGAGCCTCGGCGCGCTCGCCTTCCTCAACCCGTGGCTGCTCGCCGGCCTCGCCGCGCTGCCGATCATCTATTGGCTGCTCCGCACGGTGCCGCCGCGGCCGAAGCAGGTCGCATTCCCGCCGACACGCATTCTCGTCGGCCTCGAGAACAAGGAGAAGACGCCGGCGAAGACGCCGTGGTGGCTCGTGCTGCTGCGCATGCTGGCCGCGGCGCTCGTCATTCTCGCGCTCGCCGAGCCGGTGCTCAATCCGAACCGCGAGAAGGCCTTGAAGGGTGCGGGGCCGGTCGCGATCATCATCGACAACGGCTGGGCGTCGGCGTCGCGCTGGCCGGACCGGGCGCGCAAGATCGAGGGGCTCATCGCCGAGGCGGAGGCGCGCAATCGCCCGGTGCTCGTGCTGCCGACGGCAAGTCCCGGCAAGGGGACGGTGGCGCGCATCGAGGCGCCGGGCGCGGCCCGGACCACGGCCGCCGCGATCCAACCGCAGCCGTTCGCGCCGCTGCGCGCCGAGGCCGCGGTTTTCCTCGAGGCGGCGCTCGTCGGGCAGCCGGACGCGACGATCGTATGGCTCGCCGATGGCGTCGACCATGATGAGAAGTCGCGGGCGTTCGCGGACAAGCTCGCGCAGATCGCGGGCGCCGGCCTCGTGGTCATCGCGCCGGCAGCGGGCGAGGAGGCGACCGGCATCTCGGCCGGCATCGGCCGGGACGGCGCGCTCGAGGCGAGTGTCGTGCGCGCCAGCGGCGAGGCGCGCGACGGCGTGCTGCATGCCTTCTCGGTGCGCAACCAGCGGCTCGGCGAAGCGAAGTTCCTGCTGCGCCCGAACGACACCTACGCCACCACGACCTTCGAGCTGCCGCTCGAGCTCCGCAACCAGGTGACGCGCGTCGAGATCGCCGGCGAGCGCTCGGCCGGCGCGGTGCATCTGCTCGATGCGCGCTCGCAGTGGCACCGCGTCGGCCTGCTCTCGGGCGAGACCCGCGAGCAGGCGCAGCCGCTGCTCGCCCCGCTCTACTACGTGCGCAAGGCGATGGCGCCGTTCGCCGAGCTGGTCGAGCCGAAGGATGCCAACCTCGCGCAGGGCATCGACACCGTACTCAAGCAGAATGCGAGCGTGCTGGTGCTCGCCGATATCGGCACGCTGACCGGCGACATCGCCAAGCGCGTCGAAGAGTGGGTGCGCAAGGGCGGCGTGCTCGTCCGCTTCGCCGGCCCGCGCCTCGAGAAGGGCGGCGACGACCTGCTGCCGGTGCCGCTCAGGGCGGGAGGGCGCACGCTCGGCGGTGCGCTCTCCTGGTCGACGCCGCAGCCGCTCGCCGCGTTCGCCGACGACAGCCTGTTCGCCGGTCTCGCTTCGCCGCCCGAGGTGACCGTCAACCGGCAGGTGCTGGCCGAGCCGGCGCGGCTCGGCGCCGACGTCAAGATCTGGGGGCGGCTCAAGGACGGCACTCCGCTCGTCACCGCGGCGAGGCGCGGCGAGGGCCAGCTCGTGCTCTTCCATGTGACCGCGAACTCGGACTGGTCGAACCTGCCGCTTTCCGGCCTCTTCGTCGAGATGCTGCGCCGGATCGCGACGCTCGGCCGGCTCGGCGCCAGCAGCAACGGCGCGGCGACCGAGAATGCGTCGGGCGCGGCGCAGACCGAGGCGAACGTGCTCGCGCCGGTGCAGGTGCTCGACGGCTACGGCAGCCTGAAGCCGCCGCCGCCGACCGCCCAGGCCATCGCCGCCGGCAGGCTCGCCGAGCTGAGGCCGAGCATCGACAACCCGCCCGGCTACTACGGACCGCAGGCGACGCCGCGGGCGCTCAATCTGATCACGCCGCGCTCCATCCTGAAGCCGCTGCCCGGCCTGCCGCTCGCGGCGGAGCGGCGGGGCTACGCCGGCGACCTCGCAACGCCGCTGAAGCCGTGGCTGCTCAGCGCCGCGCTGGCACTGCTGCTGGTCGACGTCGCAGCGGTGCTGATCCTCCAGCTCGGCGGCCTCGCATTGCGCATGCCGCGGCCGGCGGCGCGGACGGCGGCAGTGCTGCTGGCGGTCGCGCTGGTGGCATCGCTCATCACACCGGCCTTCGCCCAGTCGCCGCGCCTGCATGCACGCGGCGCGGAAGCCGCGGCGATCCAGGCGACCGGCAAGGTGACGTTCGGATACGTGGTGACCGGCGACGCCCAGACCGACCAGATCAGCCGCCAGGGCCTCTCCGGCCTCGGCAAGTTCCTCGTGCTCAAGACCGCGGTCGAGCCCGGCGAGCCGGCTGCGGTGAACATTCTCGATGACGAGATCGCCTTCTTCCCGATCCTCTACTGGCCGGTGCTGGCGAATGCCCGGCCGCTGCCCGAGCCGGTGCTCGCGCGCATCGACGCCTACATGAAGCAGGGCGGGCTGATCATCTTCGACACCCGCGACTACGGGCAGGGCATGCCGTCGGGCTTCAACCTCAGTGCGGGCGGCCAGGGCGGCACCGCGCTGCAGCGGCTGCTCGGCCGTCTCGACATCCCCCGCCTCGAGCCGGTGCCGGACGGCCACGTATTGACCAAGTCGTTCTATCTGCTCCGTTCGTTCCCCGGCCGCTGGGACGGCGGCCAGCTCTGGGTCGAGGCCGAGGCGCCCGATAGCGAGACGCAGGGTCGCAAGGCACGGCGCGTCGATGGCGTCTCCTCGCTCGTCGTCACCTCGAACGATTTCGCGGCCGCCTGGGCGCTCGACGACGGCGCCCGGCCGCTCTATCCGACCGTGCCCGGCGGCGAGGCGCAGCGCGAGCAGGCATTCCGGACCGGCGTCAACGTCGTCATGTACGCGCTGACCGGCAACTACAAGGCCGATCAGGTGCACGTGCCGGCTCTCCTCGAGCGGCTCGGGCAATGAGGGCTCCAGGGACATGAAGAGCTGGACCATCGACTTCGCTCCCATGGTGCCGGGCCCCGTGTTCTGGGCCGGCCTCGTGCTCGCAGCCGCGCTCGTCGCGCTGCTCGTGTGGCGGCGCACGCGCGGCTGGCCGCTGCGCGCGGCAGCGCTCGGCGCGATGCTGCTCGCGCTCGCCAACCCGACGCTGAAAGAGGAGCAGCGCGAGAACCTCGACAATATCGCGATCGTGGTGATCGACGAGAGCACCAGCCAGACGCTTGCCGAGCGGCCCGAGCAGGCGCGCGCGATCAAGTCCGACCTCGAGGCCAAGCTCGGCAAGATCGCCGGCCTGCAGGTGAAGTGGGTCACCTCCTCGAAACCCGACGGGGAGACCGGCATCGGCACCAACCTCTTCGCCGACCTCAACCGCGCGCTCGCCAACACGCCGCCCGACCGGCTCGCCGGTGTCGTCATGATCACCGACGGCCAGGTGCACGACGTGCCGAAATCAGCCGCAGCACTCGGCTTCAACGCGCCGGTGCACGCGCTTCTGACCGGCAAGCCGGACGAGTTCGACCGGCGCATCGAGGTCATCAAGGCGCCGAAGTACGCGATCGTCGGCCACACGCGCGAGGTGGAGCTGGCGGTGCGCGAGACCGGTCGGCGGAGCCGCGCGGGGGAAAGCGTCACGCTGCGCATCCGCCGCGAGGGCCGTCCCGACGAGACGCGGCGCACCGAGATCGACCGCAAGATCACGATCACGATGCCGTTTCCGCACGCCGGACAGAACATTCTCGAGATCGAGCTCGACACCGCGCCCGGCGAGCTCACCGCCGCCAACAACCGCGTCGTCGTCGCCGCGGAGGGCGTGCGGGAGAACCTGCGCGTGCTGCTGGTCTCGGGCGAGCCGCATGCGGGCGAGCGGACCTGGCGCAACCTGCTCAAGTCCGACGCCGCGGTCGACCTCGTGCACTTCACCATCCTGCGCCCGCCGGAGAAGCAGGACGGCACGCCGATCAATCAGCTCTCGCTCATCGCGTTTCCGACGCGCGAGCTCTTTTCGCAGAAGATCAACGAGTTCGACCTGATCATCTTCGACCGCTATCAGCACCGCGGCATCCTGCAGCTGCTCTACTACGACAACATCTCGCGCTATGTCGACCAGCACGGCGGCGCGCTGCTCATCGCCGCCGGCGACGACTATGCCGGCCAGTTCAGCCTGCAGCGCACCCCGCTCGCGCCGGTGCTGCCCGCGATCCCATCCGGCCGCGTGATCGAGAGCCCGTTCAAGGCGAAGATCACCGAGGTCGGCCACAAGCATCCGGTGACGCGCGGGCTTCCGGGCGGCGGCGCCGAGCTCAAGGAGCCGACGTGGGGCCGCTGGTTCCGCCAGGTCGACGTGCGCCCCGAGCGCGGCCGCACCGTGATGGCGGGGGCGGAGGAGAAACCGCTGCTCGTGCTCGACCGCAAGGGCAAGGGCCGCGTCGCGCTGCTCACCTCCGACCACGCCTGGCTGTGGGCGCGTGGCTACGACGGCGGCGGGCCGCACACCGACCTGCTCCGCCGCCTCTCGCACTGGCTGATGAAGGAGCCCGACCTCGAGGAGGAGCGGCTGACCGCATCGGCGCGCGGCCTCAAGCTCACGATCGAGCGCCGCTCGATGGAGGACAGGGTGGCCCCGATCACGGTGCTGGCGCCGGGCGGCGCGCGCTCGGTGGTCACGCTCGATGCGGCGACGCCGGGGCTCTGGCGCTCGATCGTCGACGTGAAGGAGCCGGGCCTCTACAAGCTCCAGTCGACCGCCACGACCGGCGCGCTCACCGCCGTTGCACACGCCGGCATCGACGACGCCCGCGAGATGTCCGAGGTCACCGCGACCGACGAGAAGCTGAAAGCGCTGATCGAGGCGACCGGCGGCGGCATCTTCTGGACGCGCTCGGGCGGGCTGCTCGCGAGCGCGGACCCGGCCGCGGTCGACGTGCCGCGGGTGACGATGCTCGCCTCCGCCAAGGTGCTCGCCGGCTCCGGCTGGATGGGCCTGCGCGATCGCGAGGCGTATGTGACCCGCGGCGTCAAGCTGACGCCGATGTTCACGGGGCTGGCCGCCCTCTCCGCGCTCCTGTTCCTGATCGCGATCGCCTGGTGGCGCGAGGGCCGGTGAGAATTCTCGCCTTCAGCGATCTCCATCGCGACCGCGACGCGGCGGAAGCGATTGCGAACGCGAGCGCCGATGCCGATCTCGTCGTCGGCGCCGGCGACTTCGCGACCATGGGGCGCGGGCATGCCGACACGCTCGACGTGCTGCGCGATATCTCATAACCACGTGCGAAAGTTCCGACCGCTACGCGGCCGCCACTTTCGCGTCCGGCGCTTGCGCCGGCGCGCCTTGCGCTCTCGCCGAGCGGTCGAGGCGCAAGGAGTCTCTGGATCCGCTCGGCGGTATCAGCGCCGTTCGTGCTGGTCGCAGGCAATCACGAATCTCTCGATGACCTCCGCGCGGCGTGCGATGGCTGGGTGAACGCGCATCTCCTGCACGGCGAGAGCGTCGTGATATCCGACCTCGCCGTGTTCGGCCTCGGCTTCGAGATCTCGACGGTCGATCGCGGCCCGTGGAACAGCCAGATCAGCGAGGACGAGGCGGCGCGGCTGCTTGCCGGCTGCCCGGCCGGGGGGCTGCTCGTCACCC
>Ga0209398_1000502_pt1 | contig 24074 bp, 15 predicted proteins | sample AshMeaBigSpring_FD_184125 | JGI IMG/M metagenome (GOLD analysis project Ga0209398, IMG submission 184125) | Groundwater microbial communities from Big Spring, Nevada to study Microbial Dark Matter (Phase II) - Ash Meadows Big Spring (SPAdes)... | ecosystem: Environmental > Aquatic > Deep... | reverse complement strand
ACGACCCGCCGTAAACGACGGGCCTGGGACCGCTTCGCGGAAAAGCCCCGGTAAACGGGGCTCATACCGGACCCGGCAGATGCTTACCGCAGTCGCCTCCCAACCGATGACGTGGGGCGATCTCCCAGTTCATGCTGTGGGGCCGTCTCCCGACCGCCCCCCACTCAGAGATTCTGTTTTAGCGTCTAAATCCAATTTCAACTACCAGTTGCCAAATCCTCTTCCCTGCCTTGAAATGCTATCGTCTACAAATACAAACCGCAGGCTGCACCCCGCGATCCTCTGTCGTGCGCCGGCGGGGTCGGGGCTGTACCTCGCTTCGTGGCGAAGCGCTGTTGCTACAGAGGACCTTGACCGTGACTCCACACAGGCTGGAAGCCTGTGCCACAAGATTCCTGACAGTCTCGCGGGGTCGAGCGGTGGGTGAACCTGCCGGAGCACTCTTGTCAAGCCCCATTTTCTTTTGGATCGTTGTTCGCGGGAAGATCCCTTTGTCGGCCAAAGTGCCCGGGTATAATACGCGTTTGTCCCTCGTCGCGCGGCCCCGCCTGGCGGCGCACCCGCGGCAGACGGCCTTTGTTTCCGCCTCCTTCCGCTCATGCGCTGAAAACGGACAAGGAACCACCACGGTGATATCGGTACGACCCAAGGTCGCGGAGTTGGTTTTCCAGCTTTACGGACGGGCCCTGCACCCGGAGTTGTTCCAGGTATTTCAAACCCGCAAGGTCGAACGCGGGGGGTACCAGGCACGGATCGACATCACCAGCGCCGGCCATGTCGTGACCTGGCAGTATGGCGGCCTGACGCTGACCGAGGTGGCCGCGTCGGCCCAGCACCCGCTGCCGGAACGCCGGCGTTTGTTGTCGTACCGTCTGCGCGGAGAACGCAGCGATGCGGTCGAGTGCCGCGGGGGGGCGAAGTACCAGATGAGCTTCCAGCTGGAGCGGGTGGATCCCGAGGTCTTCTGGACGTTCCAGCACGAGTTGACCGCGGACGGCAGCCGCCGGGGGATGCTCCACACGTTCGACGCGAGCGGCCGCGTGGCCCTGGGCGCGTTGAGCTATATCAACGTCGAGACGCGCAACCGCAGCCTGTTGATCCAGGCCTTCCACACGTTTCCCGACGATTGCGCGATCGTCAAGAGCCAGTCGCTGCTGCAGGTTCCCTGAAGGGCCGTGGAGGATTCCGGGACAGCGTCCCCGCCGCCGCGCGCTCCCTGGTGCCTCGTCCAAGTTCAATGTTCGGATCAGCCGCGGGGCGCTAGCCCGCGGTTCATCCGGGAAAGACCGCGGGCTAGCGCCCGGCGGCTGATTTGTCGAACCCGAACGTTTGAAGTGGACAGAACACCAGGGTGACACAATCTTGGGAGGGCGAGGCTCCCGCCGAGCCGGCGCGTTGCGCGGTCTTTATCTTGGGAGGGCGAGGCTCCCGCCGAGCCGGCGCGTGGAGCAGGTTCTCGGCTCGGCGGGGGCCTCGCCCTCTCGGGATCACAAGACCCGATTTGGTGCGGCAACCGTGGGGGCGTGCGCCGGTCGGCGGCTGTGTAACCGTTCACAGGCCGGGGTCTGGCTGATTTTTCGGCGGGAAGACCGGTCATCGTCGTGCGACGCTGCCGCCGAAAAATGTGCCTGACCCCTTGGGGTGCAGCAGATCTGGCGTCCACCCCGTGAACGGTTACGCGGCTGTCCAGCAAGGACGGATGGCCCAGTATCGCGCCGGCCGATTCCAGAACGCCTCCCGCACAACCGTGCGCGAGTCTCTGCCCCCGCCGGAACCAGCGACCTCAGGTCTTTGAGGCGAGGTTGGCCGCGGTCACTCGTTCGCGGTGCGATCGCTCGAGGGACCGCCGCGGCGCGCTCTTGACAGCCGCGCCGACCGAGGGCGATATTCCCTCACGGTGGAGCCACTGCAGACGACTCGCGGGGAGGGTCGTGCGGACCGTGGCTTCCTTTTCAAGGGGACGCGAGCATGAGCAGTGGTTCCGGCGGCAACCCGTACGAATCTCCCGAGTCGCAATGGGGGGGGACGCCCAACGCGGAAATCGCCGCCCGGGTCAGCGGCCCCGCGACGGGCCTGATGGTCACGGCCGGCATCGGTATCGTGATCCAGGTGGTCGGGATCGCGGCGAACCTGGCCGGCGTGGGGATGGGCATGGCCGGGGGGCAGGACGAGGCGGTGCCCGCCATGTTCTCGGGTGCGATGGGCGTGGTCTCGGGCGTGGTGGGGATCGTGGTCGGGGTGATCGTGTTCCTCGGGGCCCAGAAGATGAAGGCCCTCGAGTCTTACGGCTTTGCCCTGACCGCGGCGATCCTGGCCATGGTTCCCTGTGTGTCACCCTGCTGCCTGATCGGCTTGCCGATTGGCATCTGGGCGCTCGTGGTATTGAACGATGCCAGCGTGAAGGCGGCGTTCCACTGATTCAGCGTGCTGCCACTCGTTTTCCAGATAGCTTTGCGCGGCTCCGGGAGGACGAGGCTCCTGCCGAGCCGGCGCGTGGCGCGTGTTCTCGGCTCGGCGGGAGCCTCGCCCTCCCGGAAACACGAAACCCTGTTTGGCCGTGGCGGTGGTGGACCGAGCGCCGCGCGGCCGCATCAGCCAGCCAGAAAGCTTCGCAGCGCGGCGTTGAAGCCCGCGGCGCTCTCCAGCGGGGCCATGTGCCCCGCGTCCGGCAACTCCGCGTAGCGGGCGCCGGGGATGGCCCGGGCGATCGCCTGCATCTCCGCGGGGCCGGATATGGCGTCGTGCGCGCCGCAGACGACCAGCGTTGGAACGGCGATCTCCGGCAGCCAGGTCGTGACGTCGGGCCGCTGGGCCATGCCCCGCTGCGCGGCCGCGATGCCTTGGGGATCGGTGGCCAGGATCACCTGCCGCGTCTGGTCGACGAGCTGCGGTTGCTGCTGCCGGGTGTGGTCGGAGAAGAGACGTCCGAGCATGGCGTCGGCGGCGACCCGCGCGCCTTCGGCGAGGACCTGGTCGGCCACCAGCTGCCGGCCGCGGGCTACCTCGGGCGTATCGGCCACCGCCCGCGTATCGCAGAGCACCAGCCGGGCCAGCCGCTCCCGATGCCGCCGCCAGAACTGCCAGGCGATGTAACCGCCCATCGACAGCCCGCAGTAGGTCACCGGCCCCGTGATCTGGAGGGTGTCCAGCAGCCGGGCGAGGTCGTCGGCCAGTTGGGACATGGTCGCGGTGCCGGGCACGACCTGGCTGCGGCCAAAGCCTCGCAGGTCGGGGGCGATCACGCGCCACGCCTGGGCCAGCTCGGCCGCCTGTCCCGTCCACATGGTGTGGTCGAGGGGGAAGCCGTGCACCAGCAGCAGCGGCGGGCCCGTTCCCAGTTGCTGGACCGACAGCGTCACGTCGCCCGCGGGGAAGCGTTCGATCACAGTCGCTACTGCTCCCAGGTTCGAACCGACCACTGCGCGAGCAGCGCCGCGGCCAAAACACCCAACACCCAGGCCGCGTGAGGACCGGGCAGGGGCGGCTTCCCCTGCCGCAGCCGCCACAGCTGGGCGGCCCGATACGGCAGCTGGCCCACCACGACCAGGAAGACCAGGAGCCCCGCCGGATTCATCCGCCAGCTATCCACCGGGTCGCCGTGGGCCAGGCAGATCACGCTGCGCGTCAGGCCGCATCCCGGGCAGTCCAGCCCGGTCAGGCGGCGCACGGTGCACAGTTGCGGCAGGGCCGCCTGGATTCCCGGGGCCACCACGTCGCGCCCTTCCCTTACCTGCAGGCAGCTCGCCAGGGCCAGCACGAGCAGTGCCGCGGCAAGGAAGGCCTGATGCCACCGCCGCTCGGCGTGGCGCGTGAGCGCCGCCCGCGGTGGGGCCTGGGCCTCGCCGCCCAGGACCAGGGCGTCGACGGCCTCGGCGGCAACGGCCGGACGATCGGGCGCACGAGCGGGCGCCGCGGACAGCTGGGCCGGGGGCGAGGGGCCATTGGCGAGCGGCGCATGCATGGCACGAGGTCCTGTCGGCGGGGCTTCGCCGAATTTCGTGTCGCAGGGCGAAATACAGAGAACCTTGGAACCTTGACCGTGATTCCTCACCGGCTGGAAGCCTGTGCCACAAGACTCCTGACAGTCTTCCGCCGGCCGTAACCGTTCACAGCCCGGTGGACGATTGTGCCTGATTCCAGGGGGTCAGGTCCATGTTTTCGGCCAGCGCGTATCTGCAAGGTCGAGTTTGTCGGCCGAAAAATGGACCAGACCCCGACCCGTAAACGGTGACTGCCGGCCGGGCCAGACCGGCTCACCTTTCCGCCGGCTCAGGGCGGGCCTTGGCCTGCTCTTCCTGGAAGTATTGCAGTTGTCGCACGATCTGTCCGGAGTGTGGTTCCAGGGCGGCCGCGCGGGACTGGTACTTGACGGCGTTGTCGTAATCCTGCAGGGCGAAATAGCAGCGGCCCAGCGTGTCCAGGTAGCCTGCCGCGTCGGGGCGCACCCGCAGCGACTGCTGGCTGCAGCGGAGGGCCTCCTGGTAATCGCCGAAGGTGTTGGAGACCAACCAGGCGAACTGGTTGCAGGCCGAGGCCAGTTCCCGCTCGGTCCAGAGCCGCAGGGCGTCGTTGCGCGACTGGGCGACTTGCTGTTCGTACTGCGAGATCTCGGCCCGGAATGCCTCGGTGGACTGTTCGATCAGCGCGCGGGTGCGGGCCTGCCAGGCCGCGTCCGCGTCGGGAAGGCGGTGCATCGCGATCAGTACGTCGGCGTCCGTGGGATCGGCCTCGGAGCCGCGGCGGAGGTGGTCCTGCTGTTTCTTCCGATCGCCGCGGTCCGCGGCGTGCAAGGCGAAAAAGTAGTGCATCCGCGACACGATGCTGCCCGGCTCGCGCTGCAGCCGCTGCGCGACGAGCTGCATCACGTTCGGGTCCTTTTGGATCAGGTCGACCGCCGCCTGCAAGACCTCGGCCGCCACCAGCTCCTGCTGCTGGTCGTGCAGCATTTCGGCCAGCATGAAGCGGGCGTTGAGGTTGTGGGGCGAACCCTCCTCGGCCAGCTTCAAGACCCGCCGGTATTCGCGTTCCGCCCAGGCGATCAGGCCCCGCTCCTGCAGGCCGAGCGCGGCCAGCACGTGCTGGGCCGGGTCCTCGGCAAACAGCTCGAGGGCCCGCTCGGCCGTCTGCTCCGCCAGCTCCTTCTGACCCTCGGCCAGCTGGACCTCGGCCAGCCGGTAAAGCAGCAGCGGATCGGTCTGGAAGCGGTCCGCGAACCGCTGGGCCACCTCCTGCACGATCGCCCAGGCCGCGCGTTGGATCAGCCAGTCGACGGTGTCCAGCAGACCGTCCCGCGTGCCGTCCTGCAACTGCACGGCGCGCTGCATGGCGGCGCGGGCCTCGTCGGCCCGGTCCAGCCGCAGCAGCAGGTCAGCCTGCCAGCGGAGCAGGTCGCGAACCACGTCGTGGCTCGTCTTTGCCGGCTCGGTGCTGAGCGTTTCCAGTTCACGCTGGATCAGCTGATCCCACTGGGCGACCGCGGCCGCGGAATTCTCCAGCCCGCGGGCGCAGCAGCGCAGCCAGTCCGCGGCTGGGCGGCGGCTCAGGCCGACTGTCCGCTGGATGCGGCGCGCCAGTTCGGCCTGGTCCGATTCGTGGACGGCGGCCTGCTGCATCACCAGCAGGGCGGCCCGCTTGCTGAGCGGATCGGAGTTCTCGAACCGCGCCAGCTGACAGAGAGCCCGCACGCCTTGCGCGAGTTCCAGGGCCGCCAGCCGCTGCATCCGGTTGATCCGCTCTTTCTCGCCGTGGGCCTCGTAGTCCCGCAGGAGCTGCTTGACCTCCACCGGGTCGTCGTCCTGGACCCAACGGATCCGCATGCTGCGGATCAGGTAGCTTGCGCGGCGCGCGATCTCGATGTCCTCGTGGTCCTGCGCCCGATGCAGGGCGTCGAAGGCGTTCAGCCCCAACCGTGTCAGTTCGGCCTGGGCCCGCTCGCGGCGGGCAAACTCCTCCGCGCCCAACTGGTCGATCAGCTGCTCGATCTGCGTCTCCAGTTCGGCCGTCGCGGGCTGGTGATCATCGGCAGCCGGCAGCCGCGGGCCGCTCAGCAGCGAAACGGTGAGCGCCGCGGCGGGCCACCAGGACCTCCACGGTGACAACAGGTGCGATGCGAGCCGTTGCTGGCGCATTGGTCTGCCCTGGCCGCGCGGCGCTACGTATCGCGGGGGACCATCATCACGCGTACGGGCCGGCCGCGGATTCTCTTGATTCTGGGGGTGCGCGGTCCTGGGGTAACCGTTCACAGCCCGGTGGAAGATTTTCCCTGATTGCAGGGGGTCAGGTCCATGTTTTCGGCCAGCGCGTATCCGCGAGGTCGAGTTTGTCGGCCGAAAAATGGACCAGACCCCGACCCGTGAACGGTTACGGTCCTGGGAGAACGAGGCACCCGCCGAGCCGCCGCGCAGATGGCTCAGCCGGAGCTTCACCCTCCCCATTTTTCGCGAGACTCCATCGAGTCCTGGCGCTGCGCGCCGTGAACCCGAATCCGGAACCCGCGACCCAGGTCCAGGATACCCCACGCTTAACGCGCATGACAAGCCAAACCTGCGTGCCCCACCCCGCCGCGGCGATCGGGACCACCTGCCCGCTCAGGGCCTCGCCTCCTTCCGCCGCCTTGCGGTGCCCTCGATTTCCAATAGCACCCGGCTATCCTTGTCCTTCCAGACGCCGTGCCAGCGGGTCTCGTCGTTGCCGCTCAGTTTCAGGCGGACCACCGAATGGAATTCGTCCTTCTGATCGGCCTCGAAGGTGAACGTTTCCGTCGCCGCGTCCCACCGCCCGATCGACTCGGTGCGGGGCAGGTTCCCATAGGTGTCGAAGAACCAGGCGCGGTAGACGCGATCACGGCCATCGTACGCCCAGAGGCTCAAACTCTCCCCGCCGACTTGGGTGTCCACGATGCGGCCCTCGAGCAGCTGCCCCAGCAGCGACCAGCGGACCGTTTCCACGCTCGTCGACTCCGCGCCGTTGGGCATCCAGATGCAGGGCTTGATGGTCGACTTCACATCCCACGTGCCGACCCGCCGGTCGAGGAGGGCCTGCTCGGGCGACCGTGTGACGCCGTATCGCAGCTCGAAGTCCGGCGGAAGCGATTCCTTTTCAAAGGCCAGCAACTCCAGATCATCGTAACGGGCCTTGGCGTCCCCGGTGCACGCCACTGCCAGGCCGATCTGGCTGGCCTGGGGGAACTCCGCAGCCCGATCGGTCACGGTGACCAGTTGCCAGTCGTCACGGCCGGGCACGGCGAATCCGATCCGTGTCTGGCCCAGGTACTCGCCGCCCGGACCGTAATAGTGCAGCTTCACGTCGGCCGTGGCCCGCTGGCCGCCCGTGACCTTCACATAGCCGCGAGCGACGTAGCGCCGGGTCCGGTCGAGGGGCACGCGGTTGGCCGGCATCGCCCCGAAGGCGCCCTCACCCGCCACGTAGTCAATCCGCATCTCCTTCTCGCCCGTGCGACCGCCGTCCGCAAGAGAGGTCCGGTAGCAGCCATCGGGACACGGGTAGAATCGACCCCACCCCGGCGGCCAGCCCTCGGCGCCGACCGGCTCTTCCAGCGACCCGTTGGTCACCAGGTTGGTCGGCTCGGCCGCCGCAGCTGCGAGGCTCCCGGCCAGCACGGTGGCGGCCGCCAGCCATCCGGCGAAGTCACGAAACAGTCTTGGACGGATCGCGTGCGATGTCTTCACGGGGTTTCCTTTCATGAGATGGGTACCTGTTGCCTTGGCTGTGCGGGCGAGTCTCCCAGGGGTGAGGTCGTGCGGCACGGACGCCACAGTGGGTGCAGTTGGACCGAAAAAGGACGCGGAGGAGAACGCTCGGCGGTGCGCGGCACGGGGCTGCGCAACCAAATCGACCTGCGCGACCTCCGTCCCTGGGCGGGTGCTGCCGGCTGACGTCATCATACGGGTACCGCATGGCGCGCAACGCTCACGCAGCGCGAACTCGCCTGGCGCGATGCCGGAACGTCCGCCGTGGCGCGAGTCCCGCCGGCGGGCGCTGCCTCAATGTCACGTGCCTTGCCGCGGTACATCGTGCGTCGTTCTGTGTGTTTAGTGAGCCGCAAGGCGCTAGCCGCGGGTATTTTCGGGGAAATCGCCCACACTTCACTGGCGGCCAAATAGCGTTGCATGATCCTGGGCGCTACGCGACGAGCTAAGGCGCTGCACGACAATTACCTACCGGTCTTGTGGATCAGCCGCGGGGCGCTAGCCCGCGGTCTTTCGCGGATGAACCGCGGGCTAGCGCCCCGCGGCTGATGAGTGATTTCGGTAACTTATTGTTGAACAGCGCCTAACCAGAGTTTCCCGATCATGGGAGGGCGAGGTAACCGTTCACGGGCCGGGGTCTGGTCCATTTTTCGGCCGATCAACTCGACCTCGCGGATACGCGCTGGCCGAAAACATGGACCTGACCCCCTGGCATCAGGGAAAATCTTCCACCGGGTTGGGAACGGTTACGAGGGCGAGGCTCCTGCCGAGCCGGTGCATGGATCGAGTTCTCGGCTCGGCGGGAGCCTCGCCCTCCCGGAATCCGGAGACCCCATGGGGTGCCGTTCCGCTCCCGGTGAATGGCATGGGGCGCTGCCCCGCCGCTTCAGGACGCGGGCGGCTCCTTGGCCGGCCCGTTGTTGGGCGGTGCCTGTTCGTGCTGGACGGCCTCGGGAAGCTGCCACAGGTGCAGATCGTAGTCGGCGTCATGCCAACTGCGATCGAAGGTGGCGCGGCGCCCGCCAGCGCTGAGCAGGTACTTGCCATCCGGCGAGAAGGCCAGCAGCCAGTTCGTTTCGCCGGCGCCTTGAAAGCGGATCGACTCCTTACCGGTCGCGATCTCCCAGACGATGATCGTGTCGCCGGCCAGGCCGATGGCGGCGTGACGGCCATCGGCGCTGAAGGCCGCGGAGCGCACGTCGGCGGCCGGCTTCGGTACGGCCGTAACCGGCGCACCAGCCGCCACGTCCCACAGGCCGAGGAACGCCTTTTCGCCCCCGGCCAGGGCCAGACGGCCATCGGGAGACGCCGCCAGGGTGTTGATCTTCGCGGCCTGGACCTCGAGGTTGCCGATCGCCTGGTTCTTGGCGACGTCCCAAATGACGATCCGCTTTGGCCCGGCGTAAAGAGCCAGGCGGCCGTCCGGTGTGAGCGCCGCCCGCGTGAGGGTCGAGCTGTCGGGGGGTGAAGCCAGCGACAACGCCTGTTTGCCCGTGGCGGTCTCCCAGACCAGCACGCCGCGTTTCGGGTGGGTCAGTGCCAACCGCCGGCCGCCATCCAGGAAGCGCAGCGCTCCGCCGCCGTCGATGCCAAGGTGGAAGCTGCGAATCGGCTTGCCGGTGGCCGCCTCCCATAACCAGAGGTCGTCATGCCCGCTCGTCGCAGCGAACTGACCGTCCGGCGAGAGGGCCACGGTGCGGATGCCCCGTTGATGGCCCACCAGCTCGCGGAGCAACTGGCCCGTCGCGACATCCCAGAGGCGGGCCGAACCGAACGAATCGTTCGAACCAACTCCCTCGAAACTGCCGGACAGGAGAAGGCGTCCGCAGGAAGAGAAGGCGACGTCGTCGGCACGATTCGGATGGCCCGTCATGCGTCGCAGCTCGCCCGGCCAGAGCTGGGGTGGACGTGAGGGCGGAAGGACCGGCTGCTCATCCAGTGCGGGCAATCGCCAGAGGTGCAGGGCACAGTCGCCCTCGCTGCCCGGCGCGCCGCGGCCGAGCTGGCCGCCGGCGCTCGCCAGGTACTGGCCGCTGGGGGCGAAGGCCAGCCGGGTCGTGCATGACGAGTCGGCCGTGAACTGGCAAACCAGCGCGCCGTCCCGCAGATCCCACACGCGCAGCTGGTGATCGCGGCTGCCCGCGGCCAGGTAGCGCCCGCCGGCGGAGAAGGCGACGCTGTGGACCCGATCGGCGAACTCCTCGATCAGGCGCACCGGCTGCCCCGTTTCGGCATTCCAGACGCCGATGCTCGTATCACTGGCCGGAACCGCCACCAGTCGGCCGTCGGGGGCGAAACAGGCCTGCTGCACACCGCCCCGGAACCCCTGCAGCCTGGTCGCGCGAAGCGGCTCGCTCTGGCCGAGGCGCCAGTGATGCACGATCCCCTCCGGGTTCGGCGAGGCGACGCCGACCAGGCTGAACGAGAGCAGCGACTGGCCGTCCGGCAGGAAGACCAGGCTCGAGTAACGCTTGGAACCCTCCCGCGAAGTGAACTCGTGGAGCCGCTCGCCCGTAGCCACGCGGAACACGCGAATCTGCTCGAGGCCGCCGACGGCAACCAGCTCGTCGTAGCGCGCGAAGGCCGCGCTCTGGACGAACTTCTGCGTCTCGAGCCTCCGCAACGGCTGGCCCTGAGACAGGTCCCACAGCGTCGCGCCCTGCTCGTCGCCGCTTACCGCCAGCCCGCCGTCGCTCGACAGGGCCACGCACTCGACATTGACCGCGGGAGTGGCGAGCTGGCAAAACTGTCCGCCCGCCGCGAGATTCCAGAGCCGCAGGGTGCGGTCGTCCGCCGCGGAAAGCAGCTGCTGTGAATCCCAGCTAAACGCGAGGGCCGTCACGCGCGAGCCGTGGCCGGCCAATCGCCGCAGTTCGCCCTCCGGGCCGATCGGAACATCTTCTACCCGCAGGTCCCAGAGCTTCGCCAGTCCATCGCGGCTGGCGGTGGCCAGCAGCTTGCCGTCGGCCGAGAGTGCGAGCCCCTCGATCTCTTCCGCATGGGCCGGCACGACCGCCAACAGCTCGTGCGTTTCGGCATGCCAGATCCGCACCCGGCCGCTGCGATCCCCCGCAACGAGAATCCGTCCATCCGTCGAGTAGGCCAGCTTGCGGCAGCCGCGGGCGGGAAAGTCGATCCGTCCGCGCGGCTCGCCCGTGGCGGGGTCCCACAACCGGATGACACCCTCGCGGGTACTGGCCGAGGCGAGCGTCCGGCTGTCGCGCGCAAAGGCCAGGGCGAAGACGAACTCGTTCCCCGGCGGAATCACGCGGAGCGGCTCGGTGGTCGCCGCATCCCAGATCAGGATTTTCCCGCCGCGGCTGGCCGCCGCCAGGTACTGCCCGTCCGGTGAGAAGGTCACCGCATCGCTCTGGACGAAATCACCGCGCAGAGTCTTCTTGACCGTGCCCGATTCGACGTCCCACAGCTTGACCGTGCTGTCGAGGCTGCAGGAAGCAAGGGTCTGGCCGTCGGGTGAGAAGGCCACGCACGGCGTGCATTGCAGGTGCCCTCGCAAGGTGGCGATCGGCTCGCTGGCCGTGGCACTCCAGAGCCGGATCTCCTCGCCGCAGGCGCTCGATGCCATCAGCGTGCCATCCGGCGAAAATGTCATGTGATGCACCGGGCGCGCGTGGCCCTTCAGCTGCTTCACGAGCTGACACGTGGTTGTGTCGTAGACGCGGATGAGCGACTCCACCTGGCCGGCGTCGAAGAGCTGCGCGGCGTCGTGGGACAAGGCGACCCCGCCAAACCAGTCGGTGTGTCCCGTGATGGCGGCCCGAAACGAGACGGCGGCCGTCAGCCGCGTCGGCGCGGGCGGTGGTCCTGCCTCGACGGGCGGCTGTGCGGGCTCCGGTTCAGCCGGCCCATCCGGAGGCGGTGCGGTCGAGACCGCCGCGGGCGGCGGCTCAAGCGGCTTGCGCCGGATCCGCACAATCACCTCCTCGTTCCGCGTGACCGAGAGCGACCCGTCGTCGATCTCGAACTGGTCGCTTCCGCTCGTCAGCGCCACCTCGTACTGGCCCGGCCGGACCTGGACCGTCCAGCGGTTCTCGTGATCGGCGACCACGACCTCCCGCTGGGGTCCACGGACCGCCACGCGAACCTGGGCCTTGGCGGGGCCGTCGGGAATCTCGACGAGGATCGTGCCGTGAGGTGTGCGGATGGAGATCAGGGCGGCCCCGAGGATCAGGGCCGCAAGACCCGCCGCGACAAGCCATCGCCACCGGGTCCGCCGGCGCTCGGCGGCAGCCACGGGCTGTCGCTCGATGGTCGTGTCCCGCTGCGACGAGGCGACAGCCGAACGGGTGCTGGCCTTCGGCGGGTTGCGGGGCGGCCCCGCCCGCCGGCTGGCTGCGGCCCGCTCGAGCACCTGCCCCAGGTCCGACCCGGCGCAGAAGCGGGCCAGCCGCTGGGTCACCACGGCCGGCGTCGAGGGCCGCTGCGCAGGATCTTTGGCGAGCATCGCGTCGACCAGGTCCGCCAGCTCGCGCGGCGCGCCGGGCGTGCGTTGCGTCAGCGACGCAGGCGACTCGGTGGCCAAGGCGATCATCTTCTTGACCGGGGTATCGTAGCGGCCCCCGCCGAACGGGGCCTCGCCCGACAGCAGCTTGTAGAGCGTCGCGCCCAACGCGTAGACGTCGGCCCGGATGTCGACGTCGTGGCTGTTGGTTCCCTGCTCGGGCGCCATGTAGTCGAGCGTTCCCATGAGCTGGCCCGATCCCGTCAATTCGCCCTCGGTGGCCGCTTGCGGTCCCGCGAGGAGCGCCAGCCCCAGGTCGAGGATCTTCACGATGGCCGGCGGGGCGCCGCCGACCGCCGCATCCGGATGGCCCGCGACGCCGGGAGCCCTGGTCAACATGAGGTTCGACGGCTTGATGTCGCGATGCACCAGGCCGTACTCGTGCACGTGCTCCAGCCCCAGGGCCGCCTGGCGAACCAGTTCGCAGGCGTCGGGAATGGCCAGCGGCCCGAGCCGCTGGACGACCTCGGCCAGGTCAATCCCCGGGACATGCTCCATCACCAGGAAATGGGTACCGCCCGCATCGCCGGCATCCATGGCCCGCACGATATGAGGGTGCTCCAGCCGTCCCACCGCCTTCATTTCGCGATTGAAGCGCGCGACGGCGGCTTCGTCCTGGAGCCGGTCGCGCGGCAGCAGCTTGATCGCGACGATCTTGTCCAAGCGCGTGTGCAGGGCCTTGTAGACCGCGCCCATGCCGCCGGCGCCGAGCCTTTCCAGCAGCCGGTACTGGCCGAGCACGGCGGGTTGGCCCCCGTCGTGCGTCGCCCGGCCGGAATCACGCGCGTCCGACGGCGGCAGCCCGCCCCAGGCCGCGACCGCGGCCGCGGCATTCACGTACTGCGGGTCCGTGGTGAAGTCGCCCGTGCCGGCGCCGTCCCCGCCGGCCGGGCGGGCCAGGGCCACCAGGAACGGATCGCCCTGTTGCTCGATGGCCCCGGCCTTCGCCTCGCAATGGGTGCAGGCATCCAGATGCGCGGCCACCGTTTCAGCCACCGCGTCGGAAAGCTGCCCGGCGACAAACGCCAGCAGCTGCTGTTCACTTGGACAGAGGGGGACGGTCACCGGGATGTCTCCGCGCACGCCTTACCGTGGGTCCAGGCGGTCAGGTCGCTTGTTCGGCCGGACCATCTGCGCTGGGTCGGGCGGATTGGCCGAAAAATGTACCAGACCCCGGCCCGTGAACGGTTACCCAGGCCCGACCTGTGGACGATTAGGCGCTGCTAAACCATAAGTTACCGAAATCACTCATCAGCCGCCGGGCGCTAGCCCACGGTTGGAGCACGAAAACCGCGGGCTAGCGCCCGGCGGCTGATCCACAAAACCGGTAGGTAATTGTCTTGCAGCGCCTTACCTCGCCCGTTCAAGAGCCGAGTCCCGCACGCCGCTGAATCTCTTCGACGTACTCCTTGGCTTCTTTCAGTCCGACGCCGCTCTGCGCGCGGTACGCCTTGATGGCGGCGATCTTGTTTCCCGCGCGCAGGTGGCCGATGATCTCGTCCGAAACCTGGCGAAACGGGTCGTACTCCAGGCCCGCCTGGTTCAGAAGCAGATCGACCTTGGCCTCCAGGCGACCGATTCTTGACGCCTGCCTGGCGATCCGTTGGGCCAGGAGGAGAATCGGGATCAGCAGGCCGACGGCGATCCCCGCCAGCGGGGGCGCGAAAAGGTTTACGGAGTTTGCCATCAGAAGATGTACCGGGGCGCTCAAGGGCGTCATCGAGATGCCTCCTGTGCCGTAGCCAGTTGGGGTTTGCAAACGACCTATATACTACAACGGGGCAGCATGTCAGAGATTTCGTCGTCCAGGGGGGCTCGTGATTCCGGGGGGGCGCGGCTGCTGCCGCGCCGAGAACCCGCATTGAACGCGCCGGCTCGGCGGGAGCGCCGCCCTCCCGGAATCGCGCACGCGGCTCGGCGGGAGCCTCGCCCTCCCAGGATTGTGCAACTCGGGTGAGTTCCTCCCGGATCACCCCGGATCATGCAGGGCGATCCAGGGGACAGATGTGCAGGGGGTTGGCACCCCTTTCTCGGCGCTCACAGCGCTTTGCACCTGCCGGGCACGACGGCCGGAATAGAACGTGCGTACCGCCCTCCGAGCCGCCAATGTGGCGACGGGCGGCCTGGCCCGGCCCGGCTACTCCAGCCCGTCCAGCTCCAGGCGCAAGCGGCGGAGGACACGGCTCTTGGCCAGGCGGGCCGCGTTGACGCTGATTCCCAGCTCGGCCGCCACGTCCGCCGTCGGCACCTCGTCGACGGCGATCCGCCAGAAGGCCTGCCAGGTCCGCGGTTCAAAGTCGCCGCGGATCAGCTCCAGCGCGCGTGCCAGCAGCGTCGAGCGGGTACCGCGGATGCCCGGTTCGGCCGCGGACGGCGGCTCGTCGTCGGGCAGCTCCGCCAGCCGGAGCTGTTCCGTCGTGCCGCCCGCGGCCTGGGGCCGCCCGCGGACCTGCCGGAAATGATCGTGGACCTTGTTGCGTGTGATGGTCCACAACCAGCCGCGCAGCGAACGGCCCGGTCCGTCCCGCTGAAACCCTCCGATGTGGCGCAAGACGGCGCGGAAGGTCTCCTGGAACACGTCGGCGGCGTCGCTGGCCTGGAGGCCGGCCGCGCGGGCCCAGTGGTAGACCAGCGGTCCGTAGAGATGGACCAGCTTGTGCCAGGCGCGGGGATCGTCCGCCTGGAGTTGCAGAAGAAGGCTGGCCGAACTGGTGGAGGGTTCCGGCAGCACAGGGCCGGCGGGCTCAGGCATCCCCAGCGCTCCCCATCGTGGTAACCGTTCGCATCCGATTCCAGGGGGTCAGGTCCATGTTTTCGGCCATCGCGTATCCGCGAAGTCGAGTTGATCGGCCGAAAAATGGACCAGACCCCGACCCGTGAACGGTTACCCCAGTGCGACGCGGGCAGGCACAGCACCTCGCAGCCGCTGCCGCCCCGACGCCTCCATTATGTCCGCGCCCAGCGGCGAACAACAGCGTCCGGGGAAGCTGGTCGGTGTTTTCGGCCGGCGCGTGCTGGCACGACACGGCGGGTGCACGGAGCCATGGACCGACCGCCGGTCCGGGACCGGCTGCCGCACGACGTATTACGACGTATTACGCAGGTATTACCCGGCCATTGCGCCACGCAAACAGGATGGTGCCGACCCCGGGTTACAATTTTCGTAACCGTTCACGGGCCGGGGTCTGGTACATTTTTCGGCCCATCCGCCCGACCAAGCGAAAACGCGCAGACCGAAAACATGTACCTGACCCCCTCGCATCCGGCGAAATGCTCCGCCGGGGTGTGAACAGTTACCAATTTTCCGGCGGCCCCCCGCAACTCCGGAAGACACGCCGACATCATGGTTGACCGGTCCGTGTCTGGTCCATTTGTCGTAACCGTTCACGGGGTGGACGCCAGACCTGCTGCAACCCAAGGGGTCAGTCGCATGTATCGGCGGCAGCGTCCCACGGCGCCGAGCGACCTTCCCGCCGAAAAACGAGGCTGACCCCGGCGCGTGAATGGTTGCCAATTGTCGATCGTCCGACGCCACGGTCCGAACACGCGCGGATCGAAATCAGCGACCCGGCCCCCTGGAATCATGCCATGTCCTCCCCACCGGTGTGAACGGTTACGTGCCGGCATTCATCCAGACCAGGAGATTCCCGATGCCTCGTCCCACGGCCAACACCCTGTCGCGGGCACCGCTTGACGACCAGTCCTCCGCTGCCGCACGGCACCCGCTGGGCACGCGGGCACGTGTGCTGCTGAGCAGCGTGTTCGGTCCCTATGCCCAGGATGACGAGTACGGGAGCCGCGTCCTGAACCCCATGGAGCTCTATCACAACCAGGTCACGCGGGTGCAGGGGCCTTTTTCGCTCCGGATGTTCCACCGCAGCTGGGGGCTGATGTTGATCCAGGCCAACATCGAGGCGCCGTGCACGCTGCTGGACTTTCCCACGCTCGACCGTTTCGTGGCCGAACTGCAGGCCGCGCGATACGACATCGTGGGCATCTCCAGCATCCACGCCAACATCCTGAAGGTGCGCCGGATGTGCGAACTGGTCCGGCAGTACCAGCCGTGGGCCACGCTGGTCGTGGGCGGTCACATCGCCAGTATTCCCGACCTGGGGACCCGGATCGACGCCGACCAGATCGTCCGCGGCGAGGGGGTACGCTGGTTCCGCCAGTACCTGGGCGAAGATCGCGACCGGCCGCTGCGTCATCCACTGATCAAGTCCGGTCTCGGCACCCGCAGCGTGGGGGTTGCCGTGCGGGACAAGCCGGGCGACGTGGCCGCCACCGTGATCCCTTCGGTGGGTTGCCCATTGGGGTGCAACTTTTGCGCTACGTCGGCGTTGTTCGGCGGCAAGGGCAAGTTTGCCAACCTCTACGAGACGGGCGACGAGCTGTTCGACATCATGTCCCAGCTGGAGGCCCAGATGCAGGTGCGATCCTTTTTTATGATGGACGAAAACTTCCTGCTGCACCGGCTGCGTGCCCTGCGGCTGCTGGAGTTGATGCAGCAGCAGAACAAGTCCTGGTCCCTGTACGTCTTCAGCTCCGCCAACGTGCTGCGCTCGTACAGCCTCGAGCAACTCGTGGCCCTGGGCATCTCCTGGGTCTGGATGGGGCTGGAGGGTGAGGAGAGCCAGTACTTGAAGTTGCGGGGGATCGACACGCGGCAGCTGGTCCGGCAACTGCAGTCCCACGGCATCCGCGTGCTGGGGTCGACGATCATCGGACTGGAGAATCACACGCGCGACAACATCGACCGGGTGATCACCTACGCGGTGGAGCACGCGACCGATTTCCACCAGTTCATGTTGTACACGCCGATCGCCGGCACGCCGCTGTACGCCCAGCTGACCGCGGAGGGACGGATGAAAGATGCGGCGGAATACCACCCGGCGGACATCCACGGCCAGTACATTTTCAACTATCGTCATCCCCACCTGTGCCAGGGGGAAGAGTCGGAATTGATCCTGCGGGCGTTCCAGCGCGACTTCGAGCTGAACGGTCCCAGCGTGGCCCGCATCGCGGGCACGACCCTGGCGGGCTGGCGACGTTACGGCCGGCACGCCGATCCGCGCATCCGCGACCGATTCCGCTGGGAGGCCCGGGAGCTGGCGACGACGTATTCGGCCATTGTGGCGGCCTCGGCAGCCTATTTCCGACGGACGAACCCCGCCGTCTTCCAGCGGCTGCGGGCCCTGCAGCGGGAGCTGGCCACCACCTACGGATTGAAGTCACGCCTGGCCAGTTGGTTCGGCGGCCGCTTTCTGCTGGCCCGCGCGCGGCGTGAGGAGCGGCGCCTGGCGGCCGGCTGGACCTGCGAGCCGCCGACCTTCTACGAACGGAACTTCGAGCTGGAGGGGGCCTCCGCCGCACAAGCGTCAGCAATGCCCTGCCGCTACGTCACCCCGGCGGAGGTGTTCTCACAGGCGCCGGCGGGTCGGCCGCGCGGGACAAGCCAAAGCAGTCCCCCGCCTCGCCGTAGACGTCTCGCACCGTAGACGTCTCGCTCCGCGAGACGATTCCTCACGCGGAGCGTGAGGGCTGCGGTACGTCCTCACGCGGAGCGTGAGGTCTACGATACGCCCTCACGCGGAGCGTGAGGTCTACGATACGTCCTCACGCGGAGCGTGAGGGCGACGGTGACTACGGTTGCCCGTGGCAGAGCGAGATGGCTACGATACGGGGAGAGCCTTTGCGCTACGTGCCGCAGCTACGGGAGGGGCACGATGGATGCTCCAGAACTCTGGCCCGTGCGGTTGTTCGACCAGCATGCCGATCTGTTGATCGTCCACCGGCGGCTGCCGCACTGGGCGCAGGCCGGGACGATCGCCTTGCTCACCTTCCGCACGCACGATTCGATGCCCAAGCCGGTGCTCGATGCGTGGTTTGCCGATCGCGCGCGGTGGCTCCGCGATCACGGGATCGATCCAGCCGCCCCGGACTGGAAGGCGTCCCTCGAGAGGCTCGACGGACACGCGGTCCGCGTCTTTCTCGACGCTTTCTGGAACCGCTGGCACGATGCCCTGGACGCCTGCCACGGGGCGTGCGTGTTGCGCCGCCCGGAATGGGCGCGGATTGTCGCCGACAGCCTGCACCGTTTCGACGGCCAGCGTTACCGGATGCTCGATTTCGTCGTCATGCCTAATCACGTCCACGTACTGGGTTCATTCGCGGACGACGAAGCGATGCTGGCGCAGAGCGAATCGTGGAAGCACTTCACGGCTGTGCAGATCAATCGTCGGCTGAAGCGAAGCGGTCGGTTCTGGCAGAGCGATGGCTTCGACCACCTGGTGCGCAGCGAAGCGCAGTTTCAGTTTCTGCGGCGGTACATTGCCGGCAATCCCGCCAAGGCGCGGCTGGCGCCGGGCGAGTTCATACACTACACGCGAGAATAGGGCCCGCCCCGCGAGCTCGTTGGGCACCGTCGGCGTCTCGTACCGTAGACGTCTCGCTCCGCGAGACGATTCCTCACGCGGAGCGTGAGGTCTACGGTACGTCCTCACGCGGAGCGTGAGGGCTGCGGTACGTCCTCACGCGGAGCGTGAGGGCTGCGGTACGTCCTCACGCGGAGCGTGAGGTCTACGGTACGTCCTCACGCGGAGCGTGAGGGCTGCGGTACGTCCTCACGCGGAGCGTGAGGGCTGCGATGCGGCGAAGGCGCAGGCCGTCCACGGAACAATCGGGACGGAATAATCGGGATCAGCCATCGAGTCTCAGGTTGCGGGATGCGCGACGTGTCCGCGCATCTTTCAGGTTGCGGGTGACAGGCTGGAGGCCGGTCCCACGTCTGGACCGATCTCACTGCTGCATCTGTCCCTCGCCAGGGCCGATCTCACGCCAGGGCCGATCTCACGCCAGGGCCAATCTCACGCCAGGGCCGATCTCACGCCAGGGCCGATCTCACGCCAGGGCCGATCTCACGCCAGGACCGATCTCACGCCAGGGCCTGTCCCACGTTTGGGCGGGGGAGATCGTTTTCGGCGCGCCGCTCAGCGGCGGGGTCCGCTGGCGCTTTCCATCTGCTCGATGTACTGCCGCAAGCGTTCCAGCTCGTCGCTGACGCCCTTCAGCTTGAGCATGTTCTCGACCCGCTTGAGCAGTTCCAGCTTGTTCACCGGCTTGGAAAGGAAGTCGTCGGTGCCGGCCGCCACCGCCCGCTCGATGTCGCCCAGTTCGTTCAGGGCCGTGACCATCAGGACCATGATCTTGCGGGTCTCCGGATCATCCTTGACTTGCCGGCAGACCTCGAACCCGCTGCGGCGCGGCATCATGACGTCCAGCAGAATCAGGTCGGGCTGGAAGGAGGCGACCTTGTCCAGCGTGTCCTGGCCGTCGACCGCCACCGCGATTTCGCAGTCGAGATCGGCCAGGAACGCCTCGAGCAACTCGACGTTCGCCTGGTTGTCGTCGGCGATCAGAATCCTGGGGGGCTGTGACATGACACGTGTACCTGCCGGGGATCGAGGGACGACGTCGCTGTACGGGACGGCGGGCGGGCACCTTGATCGGCGGCGGCGACCGCCGACTTCGAGCGATCCTGCCCGCCCCGGCGGTGCCCCTCCCATCTGCGCGGGGACCACGCCGGCAACTATACCGTCTGGAGCGCCTCGGCCGGAACAGGGAACTGGCGGCACAGTTCCCGGACCGCGCCGCGAATCGTGGCCAGCTGGGCCTGGTCGTCGGGGTGCCGGAGGGCGGCGAGCATCCACCGGCCGATGGTGCGCATCTGGTCCGTTCCCAGGCCGCGCGTCGTGAGGGCGGGGGTGCCCAGGCGGATCCCCGACGGATCCAGCGGCTTTCGGTCGTCGTACGGGATCATGTTCTTGTTGACGGTAATGCCGCAGTGGCCGAGGGTTGTCTCCGCCAGCTGGCCGCCGATCCCCAGCGGCGTGACGTCGAGCAGCAGCAGGTGGTTGTCGGTGCCGCCGCTGATCAGCCGCAAGCCGCCCTCGCGGAGGACCTCGGCCAGCGTCCTGGCGTTTTCGATGATCTGTTGGGCATACCGTTTGAAATCAGGCTGGAGCGCCTCGCCCAGGCAGACCGCCTTGCCGGCGATGACGTGCATCAGCGGACCGCCCTGCAGCCCGGGAAAGACGCTGCGGTCCAGTTCCTTGGCATCCCGCGCCAGGCACAGGCACAGCCCGGCGCGTGGTCCGCGCAGCGTCTTGTGCGTGGTCGTGGTCACGAAATCGGCCACCGGCACGGGGTTGTCGTGCAAGCCCGCCGCCACCAGGCCGGCGTAGTGGGCCATGTCGACCATCAGCCGCGCCCCCACCTCGCGCGCAATCTGGGCGAAGTCGGCGTGGCAGATTTCCCGCGGGTAGGCGCTGGCCCCCGCCACGATCATCCGGGGTCGGTGCTCCCGCGCCAGCCGGGCGACCTGGTCCAGGTCGATCCGGTGCGTGTCCCGGGTCACCCCATAGTGCAGGAACCGGTAGAGCCGGCCCGAGACGTTCAGCTTCATCCCGTGCGTGAGGTGGCCGCCGTGGGCCAGGTCCAGCCCCAGCACCGTGTCGCCCGGCTGGAGCACCGTGAGGTAAACCGCCTGGTTGGCCTGCGAGCCCGAATGGGGCTGGACGTTGGCATGCTCGGCGCCAAACAGCTGCCGCGCCCGGTCCCGCGCCAGGTTTTCCACCACGTCGACGAACTCGCAGCCGCCATAGTAGCGCCGGCCGGGGTACCCTTCCGCGTACTTGTTGGTCAATACGCTCCCGGTCGCCTGCATCACCGCGAGACTGGTGTAGTTCTCGCTGGCGATCATCTCCAGCCCATCACGTTGGCGCTCGGCTTCGTCCTGGATCGCCGCCCAGACCTGCGGATCTTGCTGTTGAAGCTGTGGCATCGCTCTCTCTCGGACCGGGGACGGCCGCGGAACCGGGTACGACTCAGGAACCTTGCGAACCAACTTGGGCCGCAGAACGACCCGGCCGCCGGACCTGCGGCCTGGCTGCCCCGCAGCCGTTGCCACGCGCTGTACGGTCCGGACCGTACCCACGAAGCGACGCTTCTCCCGCAGTCCTTCCGGGCCGGCGGCTGGGCGGGAGCCTCGCCCTCCCGCACGCGGCTCGGCGGGAGCCTCGCCCTCCCGCAATCACGCACGCGGCTCGGCGGGAGCCTCGCCCTCCCGCAATCACGCACGCGGCTCGGCGGGAGCCTCGCCCTCCCGTTCGCGCCCTCCCGTTCGCGCCCTCCCGTTCGCGCCCTCCCGTTGGGGACGGCAGGCCCGTGATTGTTGGCCGCTAGCCGGGGTTCGTCAATCGGGGTCGGTGGCGGCGCTGGGACGTTCCGCAGATCGCGTGACCAGCACCCGCAGCGTGCCCGCGTTATCGGCCAGTCCGCGCGGATGCTCGTTGATGCGCAGGAACAGTACGCCCGCACGCTCGGGCCGCAGGGCCGCCTCGCGGCCGACTGGCTGCGGCGACGCCAGGGAGGTGGTGTGGGGCAGCGGGGGTTCCTCGCGCACGGCGGCCAGCAGCATCCCCAGGGGGCGCCCCTGGACGTACTGGATCGTGACGCCTTGCGGCTCGCACCACCAGCTGCGCGGCTGGTCGGCTACCTGGTACCGCCCTGAGGCGGCCAGGCGGTAGGCGGCCGAGGGTTCCAGGACCAGCCCCGTCGACTGCCATCCCCGGTCGGCGCGCAGCTCGATCGTCGCACCTTCCGCCGGCAGCGGCCGCGCCGGCTGGTACTCGATCGCCGCGCGGGCCACGTCGTACCCGTAGTCGATTTCGGCCGCCATCAGTTGCCACTGTTCCAGCAGCTGCGGAGCGTCGTCGCGAAAACGTTCCAGGAAGCGCTGCGAGAACTCAGGCGAACGGTCCCCCACGTCGTGCCGCAGGTTGCGGAACCGCGCCTGGAAGCGAGGGTCGCCATCCAGCAGCGCCGCCGCCGCCCAGCACCAGGCGTACGGCGCCAGCTGCTGGTGCGCCTGGTGGTCGTAGCGGAGGACCTCCGCCAGTGTCATCGTCCGCCCGGCCGCCCGTTCGTTCTGGATGATCTTGATGCGGCCCCAGTACGGCACTTCCTCCTTGCTGCGGGGAAAATAGCCCAGTTCCAGCCGTTGCGTCTGCCAGCGATGGGTCGCCAGCAGCTCGGCGACTCCTTCCATGTACCAGGGCGGACCGCAGCCGCCGAGAAATGCGTTCATAAAGCCGTGCGTGCCTTCGTGCAGCAGCAGGTGCCGCCGGTAGTACGCCGTAGGCTGTTCGTTCAGCCAAAGCTCGTCACCGCGCTGGTACCCGTGCTGGAACGGCGGCAGGTCGTCGGGCAGCCTTCCCGCCGCGCGAAACCGCTCGCGGTCGAACATCAAGTAGCCGCGGAGCTGCCACCCGTCGACGCGTTGCGGATCGACCTGGAAGTAGTCCGCCCACTGGGGCACCGCCCGATCGAAGACGGCCGGCAGTTCGTCCACCTCGGTGCTGGGCGGCAGGTCGGTGAGCAAGACCAGGTGCCGCCCGACCAGTTCGCGCATCGCGCCGTTCTGATCCGCGGCGGGTGTGGCAACCGCCAGGCAGAGGGCGATGCCCGTGGCGGCCGCGCAGAGCCCGCGGCTCCTGTTGTCCAGGGGGCAGGAACGGCGGGCAAGAGGCAGGAAACGCGACATGCTGGGGAGGCGCGGGGCACGGATAATGCGCCGCCAGTCCTCGGGCCGCGCCATCCGCCGGGTGATTGTCTCCTCGTGACCGAGCCTCTATTGTAACCCGCAGGTCGGTCGAGGGCGGTGCGTGGTGACGATGATCCATTCCAATCACCGCGGGCAGGGGAGGGGGCCCACGCCGGCGCGGGCCCGGGGCCGGTTCCCGTACGGCCTGGGCGTCCTGGCCAGCCTGCTCCTGTGCGGTTGCTGGACCGCCAGTCCCCGCGAGGTCGTGGTCTACACGGCACTGGATCGCGAGTTCTCCGAGCCGCTGCTGGACGACTTCCGCCGGCAGACGGGGATTCGCGTGCTGGCCAAGTACGACGTGGAATCGACCAAGACGGTCGGGCTGACGCAGGCGATCATCGCCGAGTCATCCCGACCGCGTTGCGACCTGTTCTGGAACAACGAGGTGCTGCACACGGTGCGGCTGGCGGAGCGCGGCTTGTTGCAGCCGTATGACGCGCCGGCGGCCGCCGATTATCCGGCGGCCTGCCGCGCGCCCGACAAGACCTGGTACGGATTCGCCGCCCGCGCCCGGGTGCTGATCGTCAACACCGACCTGGTTCCAGGGCGTGAGCGGCCAACGTCGATCCTGGCGCTCGTCGACCGGCGCTGGCAGGGCCGGGTCGGGGTGGCCAAGCCGCTTTTCGGCACCACGGCGACCCATGCCGCCTGCCTGTTTGCGACCTGGGGAGCTCCGCGCGCGCAGGACTATTTCCGCGGGCTCCAGGATCACGCGCAGGTGCTGTCGGGCAACAAACAGGTGGCGGCGGCGGTCGCCCGCGGGCAACTGGCCTTCGGTTTGACGGACACCGACGACGCGATCATCGAACAGGAGCAGGGTTTCCCGGTCGAGATCGTCTATCCTGACCAGCAGCCCGACGGGATGGGAACGCTGTTCATTCCCAATACGGTGGCCTTGATCCGGGGGGCACCCCACGAGGCCGCCGCGCGGCAGTTGCTGGACTACCTGCTCTCGCCGGAGGTCGAGTCGCGGCTGGCCGAGGGCCCGAGCGCCCAGGTGCCGCTCAATCCGCGGGTGTCCGTGCGTCCGCGGGTCGAAACGCCGCACACGGTGCGGCCGATGACGGTCGATTTCGCGGCGGCGGCCGCCAGCTGGGACGAGGCCGCCGCCTTTTTGCGCGACCAGTTCGCCCGCGCCGATTAAGCTGCCGCGGGCGGCGCTGAGCCGTTGGCCCTTCGC
>Ga0209398_1000501_pt1 | contig 24119 bp, 21 predicted proteins | sample AshMeaBigSpring_FD_184125 | JGI IMG/M metagenome (GOLD analysis project Ga0209398, IMG submission 184125) | Groundwater microbial communities from Big Spring, Nevada to study Microbial Dark Matter (Phase II) - Ash Meadows Big Spring (SPAdes)... | ecosystem: Environmental > Aquatic > Deep... | reverse complement strand
ATTCGTGGCAACCAAAAACCATTCCTGCATTCGTGGCAACCAAAAACCATTCCTGCATTCGTGGCAACCAAAAACCATTCCTGCATTCGTGGCAACCAAAAACCATTCGTGCATTCGTGACAACCAAAAACCATTCCTGCATTCGTGGCAACCAAAAACCATTCCTGCATTCGTGGCAACCAAAAACCATTCCTGCATTCGTGGCAACCAAAAACCATTCCTGCATTCGTGGCAACCAAAAACCATTCCTGCATTCGTGGGAAAAAACATAAAATTGTTTATCGCTATGTCAATGTTGATAAAGCGCAATGATTACTATTAGATTTATGCAAAACTCAGCCCGATTAGATTAGCAATGATGGGAAAAAATTTGTCCTTTAGTGATTAATTTCTTAAAGAAAGACCCTGTCCTAATAGGGAAAAAATCACACCCTTTTATTATTGCTTCTTGCCTTGCAGGCTCTTTATTTTCAAATAATAATTCTCCGCTCTTTCGCGGTTTCCGGCTTTGGCATGATACTGCCCCAGCAAATCATAAGCTTCTGTATAGGCTGGGTTTTTATGTATTGCTTTCTCTGCCCAGGCCACCATTTCTATATAATTGTGCTGAATGAGATATAACTTGCCTTTTTCTAAATAAAACATGGCATTATCCGGAAATTTTTCTATGGCTTCATTGAGTATAGCCATTGTACTGTCCGTATCATTTTTCTTTAAGTAGCACCAGGCCAGATATCTATACGCCCCATAGGACTTTTTATCTTTCTTTCTCGCCAGTTCGAAATCTTATATGGCCTCCTCATATTTCCCTTCGTTATAAGCTATTTCTGCCCGGAAATAAGGTAGGATAGCAGCATCCTTATTTTGCCTCATCCCTTCAGCCAGCGTGCTATAGGCTGCCTCCCTATCCTTAAATACATTTTGGGCTGAGGCTAAGTAATAATAATTGAGTGCCATCTTAGGCATCAGCGAAATCGCTTTTTCAAATCGCTTAGTAATTTCTTCTTTATGCTGCTGTTCATTTTTTTCGTGCATACTTTTTTGGGTAAGCGTATTGGCATTTAGGAAATTGGCCTTCATACAATTTTCGAGCTTGGACATATCCCCGCTAATGCGTGTCCAGTCGTTTTTCCACACCGCATTTCTCTGCAGGGTGAGTGTAAAATAGAATCCAGCGGCCAGCACACTTACAAGCAGTATAGCCTCTGGCATTATTTTTATTTTGTTATTAAGCTTATTTACCGCACATCCTCTACCCGCCGCTAAAGCCACACAATATCCCAAGGAAGAATTAAAGATAAATCTGTCTGCCATCGTATCGGGTCCCAGCTTTATTACTTGGGATACAGCGGTATAGTGGCAAAAGAAAAACAAGAGGCCGAAACCCGCAATACTTATGCGCTAACCCTCCCTGAGCGTAAAAGCGATGGCAATGATCCAAACTACTAATGCGATATAAAACCAACCATTATTATACGACAATATAGGTATTTGATTATTCCCCGAATAATAGACCAGCTCTGTGGGCCAGATCATATTTCGCAGATAGAGCAGGAGCAGGTAGAGCTTAGTGGGAAGGGCCTCTATATACCCACTAGTCAGATGAAGGACATTCCCTATGGCTCCCACATCGGCAGTTTCTTTTTCTACCGGTTTGCCCACTAATATTTTCTGAATCTTAGTAGAAAGGGCTACTATAAAAAATAGCACAGTAAATCTCGCTAAGGCTTTATAAATAGCGGCAGGCTTTAGTTTTTCATTTTTATAATACCACACTACCGGCCACATCCCCACATAGGTTATAGCATCTAATTTAGAAAGCATACCTGTCATTATCAGCAGCAAGGCGACCAGAAGTTGATACCATTTTTTACGTTCTTCAAATCGGATATACAAATAGAGTGAGGCCATACCCAATGTAGCACTAATGAGTTCATCGCGGCTTCTTATATTGGCCACTACCTCTGCGTGTACTGGCATTACTATGTACAAGGCTAGTGCGGCGGAAATAAGCTTTTGATGCTGGGGAAATAGTTTTCTAAAACTCAGAAAAGCGAGGAGCACAAAGGCGATCATCCACAGCACATTATGCGCGTGCATCCAAGGAAGGTTTCCGCCAAAAAATTGATGATCTGTAGCCAAGGTGAGCTGCCTTATGGGTCTATAAACGATCTTAATAAGGTCGGTAGAATTAGCCTCTTTCGTAGTAAAAATTTCTTGGATGGCAGACAATCCTTTTTTACTGATGCGGTCATTATGCGCGAATCATCGAAGGCCAGTTCATTCTTCAAGGTATTGCCAAAACTTAGCATACAGAGTATAGTCAGTGCCAGCATTATCCTTCCGGCGGTACCGGTAACTGTATTTATGAATGAAAGCCAAAAAGACATTGGGAATAGATCAGATTTTTAGGCATACATTTTTGGCCTCGGTAAAGAACTGCATGGCTTCCCAGCCTCCCTCACGGCCCACTCCGGAGTTTTTTACACCCCCAAAAGGGGTACGCAAATCTCGTTTCATCCAGCAGTTTAGCCATACGATACCACTCTGCAAGCGGGCAGCCATCCGGTGTGCCTTTTGGAGATGCTGCGTCCACACTACAGCAGCCAATCCATAGCCGGTGCTATTAGCCATTTGTAGCACTTCTTCTTCGCTTTCGAAGGGGATAAGCGTTACCACCGGACCGAAAATCTCTTCCTGATTTGTGCGACAGTTGTAGCTTAGGTTTTCTATCACCGTAGGACTTACAAACCAGCCATTCACACAGCGGCCACCCATATTTTCCTGTGTACCACCACAGAGGATATGTCCGCCTTCTTCTTTGGCCAGTGCGATATAGGACAATATTTTGTGCAGATGAGATTCAGATACCACAGCACCCATTTCGGTTTCCAGCAGAACGGGATCGCCTAGTTTTATTTTGCTCACTTCACCAATAAAAGCAGATTTAAAACGCCCGTAAATACTTTTTTCTATAAAGATTCGGCTGCCACAAAGACAGATTTGCCCTTGATTGCGAAAAGATGAATGTAGGGTGGTCTTTATCATCTCCCCAAAATCGCAATCTTCAAAAATAATAACCGGATTCTTTCCTCCTAATTCTAAAGATAGTTTTTTAAACATAGGGGCGGCGATACTCGCTATTTCTCTGCCAGTACTGGTACCGCCGGTAAAAGAAATGGCTTTTATTTCGGGGTGGGCTACGATGGATCGGCCTACTTTGCTTCCTAATCCGTGTATGATATTGAGTACCCCATTGGGCAATCCGGATTCATCGCATATTTGGCTGAGCAAAAAGGCTGTTTGGGGGGTTAGTTCCGAAGGTTTGCCTATTACACAATTGCCGGTGGCTAATGCCGGTGCTATCTTCCAGGTAAAGAGATAGAGCGGCAGATTCCAGGGCGAAATACAGCCCACTACGCCTATGGGATCCCGAAGGGTGTAGTTAATACTGCCATCGGGCATAGGATGCGCCTGGGAGGCGAAATGGAGCGATGCAGTGGCAAAAAAACGAAAGTTCTGTGCGGCACGCGGTATATCTATGGAGGCTGCCAAGCTTAGGGGCTTTCCGCTATCCATACTCTCGGCCTGGGCAAATTGTTCCATGTGCTGCTCTATCAGATCTGCTATGCGCAGCAATATCCTAAATCGCTTTTCAGTATCCATTCTAGACCAGGAGGGAAAGGCCATTTGGCCGGCTTTCACAGCCTGATTCACTTCCTCTTCTCCCGAGTCTGGCAGATAACTATAAACCTCTCCGGTGGCCGGATTATAATTGGGCAAATAGTTTCCACTTATTGGCTGATAGAAGTTGCCGTTTATATAATTTTTTAACTGTTTTTCCGATGTTCTTAATCTCATTTTTGTATCATAAACTGCCGGTGCGCCCACCATCTACCGGTATATTTATTCCTGTAATATAGGATGCTGCCGGGCTGGATAAAAATAATACGGCTGCCGCTATTTCCTCAGGACTACCTATGCGGCCGGCCGGTATTTGGCTTATTCCTTCATTAATCACAGTGGCGAGGTCTTTGCCCGTTTTTTGGGCTTTATGGGTAAATATAGCCTGTAATCTTTCCGTATCTGTACTCCCTGGCAATACATTGTTTACGGTTATCCCATATTTTGCCATTTCATTGGACCAGGTCTTAGCCCAGTTTGCCACGGCTCCCCTAATGGTATTAGATACCCCCAAACCATCTATGGGAATTTTTACGGAGGTAGATACGATATTTATTATTCTTCCATATCCCTCTTTCTGCATCCCCGGCCATAATAGACGGGTTATAATTTGATTGGCCAATAGATGTTGCTCAAAAGCGATGAGAAACGCTTCAGGTTCGGCTTCGCTTATAGATCCGGCCAAAGGTCCTCCGGTATTATTTACAAGGATGTGAAATGATCTCTCTTGCTTTTGGAGAAATGATTCCAGAAGACTTCTCAGCTTGCCGGTTTCACTATAGTCCAAAACGAGATAGCTATGCTTCTGTCCCGCATTATTGTCTAATTTCTTACAAAGTTCTTCTAGTACAGACTCGCTTCGCGCTATAAGCGTACATTCTGCTCCAGCTTCTGCCATCGCTATGGCTACGGCTCTGCCTATCCCTTTCGATGAACCACCTATAAGAGCCCGCTTGCCATCTAATCTAAAATTAATCATAACCGGGCTGAAAGATAAACATAAATTCACAGTATAGCCCTCTTCTACTCCCATTGTATATTCTATCCTCCCCTTTCTATCCTAGTTCGTCCCTTCGCCTGTAATAAGAAAATCTATAACCCTGTCTGCTTCTGAGTTTCTTATAGAAAGTAAAAGCTGGTATTAGATGGGTTTTCAGCGTTGCCCACGATCGGTTTTTCACTACAAATGAGATATGGGAAACTGAACTTGAACCTTGCAAAAAACGGTCATAAATACACTGAACCCGCCATTTTAACAAACTGCTGTTTTGCCTTCGTTGTTTTTTATTCATTAAGCAATTCTCGCAATATATTGTCCAAATGTTCGTCTAAATTGCCTTCAAATTCGGTATGTGGAATTCCAAGTTCTTGTAAAACAATTCCAAATCTTTTATATCCGTTTTCGTCTCTTAATTCCACCCATTTTACATTTAATCTTTCCGCCTCTCTTTTGTTCAAATCAGAAAGTTTGTCTGCTACGAAGACATCACTCTCTCTTGCAAATATGGCGTCTGCACTTTCAGGATTGCCACGTCCCATCATTTTTACTTCACAGCGAGAATAAGTGTCGCCATTAATTAAATAAAAATCAACTTCCCTTATGCTCGCTGGTACTGCACTTTGGTCAAAATGTCCAAATGGAACATTATATATTTTGCATAGTGTGGCCATTAACTATTTTTCTACTTTTTTCCCTGCTGTACTCCAAAGTCCACCACGAAGTGCTGAACGCTTGACTGCTAGTGTATTTATAACTATTAAACTTTCGTTGATATTTAGTTCCACACTAACTCCCCTAAGTTTAATGGTTAATGTTAAATCTAGGTCTGGTTCTGCTTCAATCAATTTGCTTATACATTCATAAAGAATGTCTTAATGCTCATTAGAAGCATCTATCATAATGGCTTTAGATGCAGTATTGTACGTATTAGTGATTGTTTTTTTATTCAATCCTGAATTAATTGCAATCTCTTCTGAACTTAACTTACTATTCAAAAATGTATGTTTATACCAATCTATTGTTACATCAATATTTGCAATTTTGGCTTCAATTACCTTTTTAAAAAAGTCAATTGCAAATTGAAGAAATTCGGCATTTATCAGTGCAACGACTTCAATTCTATAATCTTGTCCTTTTATTAACCGCTTAATTAAGTTTTTTACTACTTGAGTCGTTAATGTCATTTTGCTATTTCTTTAAATTGCTCTAATGTTAAAAATTGTGTTTTACGTTCAGTGAAAATTCCCTGTGGATTGGTTATAGCTTGCATATATTCAAAATATTTTTGCTCTTGTTCTGTTAAGAAAAATAATCTATCTAATGCCTTCGCTGTATTGCCTACTGTACCGCTACCGCCAAAAGGGTCAAATACTAAATCCCCTTTGTAAGAATAGTATTGTATCACTCTTTTACAAAGTTCAACAGGGAAAATAGCCGAATGAACCTTATCAAAACATGGGTCAATTTTCCAAATATTTGTTGTTTCATAACCGTCTGCAACTTTACTTTCTTCTACTGTTTTATAGTCATAACTTCTAATATTCCAATCCAAAAGCTTTTCAGTTGATTTACGATAAACCATTAAATATTCTGTTACACAATTTGGCTTATATCCCAATGGCTTTCTATGTTGCATAAATCCACCTATACGGTTTTTTACACTTGCTTCTGGTTTTAGCCAAACAATATCATCTATAAATTCCCAACCATTTTTTACTAAATATGGATGCAAATCAAATGGTATTCCATAACGTTTACTTGAGTGTGAACGACTAACTCTTGGAATAATAATTGGTGATGTATTTACAATTAGAAAGCGACCCTCTTTCGTAATTCTATGCGTTTCTTTGAAAACTTCTTCTAAAAATGCTAAATATGCTTGATAACTCGGATAAATAGAATAATCTCTAGCGTTATAATAGGGTGGTGAAGCAAAAGTGAGATGCACACTTTCGTCAGGAACAAATTTTAATGCTTGCAAAACATCTGCATTTACTACCGTATTTTTTAAAAATTCATAGGTGGCATTGTGCGGTAGGACACCGACACTTTGATTTTCTTTTACAAAATATTCCTTGTAAATTACTGTCCTAACCATTTCGTTAGGGTGATTTATCAACGGTTTTAAATGTTCTTGAACATCTTCGTCTTTGTCAAAAACTAATAGTCCTCGAATAGCTTGACAAACAATTTTTGGGTCTTTATCGGTCAAGAATTCAAATAATAATGGCTTATTGTTTAATCTTCTTTGTCTGCCAATCGAAGAAATAATTTCACGTCTTACATTTGTGTCAGTTTCAGTTTTGTAAAGTTTTGAAAGTTTAGATATATCTGTTTTGCCGCTAAGTTTACCTAGGTTCTTTACTGCATTCAGTCTTACTTGGTGGTGGGGATGGTCTAATAGGTCATACAAAAATGAACTGTCAAAATTGGCTGGAAGTTGTCCTAAACTTTCAAGAATAAAGTTTATGGTCCCAACATCACGTTGATTTCTAACTAGGATGGCAATGTCTCCATTTCCTTAGTTTTTAAGTTCTGTTATGTATTCCTTTGTTATCATTATTTGGTAACCATGTGCAAAATTAGTCTTTTGCGAATGAATAATTACTTTTTAGAAGTTTAGTCTTGATCGTAGCAGCATCTTTTTCTAATGAGGCGGCCCAGATAGTTCGCTTTACAAGGACACACATCGCTATTTTTTAAGCTCAAAACTGCAGTTCTACCACGGCCAATTTACTGCGATTTGCAAACCAAAGATTATAGTCCAGATTATTTATTACCGCACTGCCATTACCATCCCAGCTCAGGTATTCATTCACCGCGGTATTACTGCTATACCAAAGATTATAATCCAGTGAATTGATATTGCCATTGCTATCATAGTCCCCTCCTATCATAGCATAATAAGTGCCGCCCACCGGATACAGCTGGCCTGTGCCCAAGGCCTGACTGGGTGAACTCGTAAAGTCATAGGCAGTAGCACTGGGAAGAGATACTGGCGCGGCGGTCATGATACCTAGGTGATTTCTGTGTAAGACGGTAATATAATAAGCGTCCGGATTTACTGTGGGAAATGATAACCCTTCGCTCCCATCTATATCCAGCAGATAGCCTTCACAAGTGAGAAACCCGCACCTTTCGGCTACTACTACAGAACGGTCAGCGGCATCGCGAAGCTGTATTAGCACCCAATCCACTACTCCGGTGGGAATAGTGCTAACTATTTCTGTTCCAGCATAATAGTGTGGTGCCCCTCCATAAGGCTGTCCTAAGGGAATAAGGTTTTTATCATTTAAAGCTGTATTCATCATACAACCACTGGATTCCAGATAATATCCTTGCAGTAAAAACCTCGACTTCACCACTACTCCCGGCGACAGGCAGTTTTCTACAGTAAATACCTCACTGATGTCATCGGCACATTGTCCGCTATCAGCCATAAATAATAAATTATTATCTCCCGGTAATGCCTGCGATGGATTAAAGAAATTATTACTCACACCGGCACCCATCCATTGCCCTGCGATACCATCTATTAATGCAGGCATTGCAAAACCGGCTTCATCATTACAAAATACGGTATCGCTAAAATTTGGATTGGGTACAATCCTCGTTTCTATACTTACGGTGATTGCCGCAGTGGTAGCACACTGGCCTATACTCGGTGTAAAAGTATAGGTAGTAGTAGCAGTATTATTGATAGCCGGACTCCACGTGCCCGTGATGGCCGGACTATTGGTAGAACTTGTGGGCAAAGCTGGAATAGCATCACCACTGCAATAAGGTCCTACTGCGGCAAAGCTGGGGGCTACAGGGGCATTGATGGTAATGATTTTGGTAGCAGTGGTAGCACACTGGCCTAAGCTCGGTGTAAAAGTATAAGTAGTAGTAGCCGTATTATTGATAGCCGGACTCCAGGTACCGGTGATGGCCGGACTATTGGTAGAACTTGTGGGCAAAGCTGGAATAGCATCACCACTGCAATAAGGTCCTACTGCGGCAAAGCTGGGGGCTACAGGGGCATTGATGGTAATGATTTTGGTAGCAGTGGTAGCACACTGGCCTAAGCTCGGTGTAAAAGTATAAGTAGTGGTAATGGTATTATTTATCGCCGGACTCCAAGTGCCCGTGATGGCCGGACTATTGGTAGAACTCGTGGGCAAAGCTGGAATAGCATCAACACTGCAATAAGGCCCTACCGACGCAAAGCTTGGTGTTACATTGGCATTGATGGTAATGGTTTTAGTAGTAGTGGTAGCACACTGTCCTATACTCGGTGTAAAAGTATAAGTAGTAGTAGCGGTATTATTGATAGCCGGACTCCACGTGCCCGTGATTCCATTATCAGAAATAGTGGGTAAGGCCGCAATATTAGCACCTGAACAGTAGCTGGTATTAAAGCTGAAAGAAGGAACCGTTTGACCGGTAGTAGGACATAGTGTTACGCTAAGAGGCGTTGTTTGGCCGGCTACTAAGGTGATGGCTTGTACACTGTTTGTATATCCGGTGGCAGATATAGTGGCATTATAATTTCCGGCACTAGCATACCCAGCAGCATAGTTTCCTAGCACATCTGTAGTTACAGAACCCAATCCGGGAATATTGATAGTGGCATTAGCTATCGGATTACCCGTAACTACATTGGTGACGGTACCCTCCAGAAAACTTGCCCGCGCATTGTTATAACTAAAGACATAAAGTCCGGCCTGTTGATCAGAAGCGATAATAGTACCGGAGGGAAAATAGGGATAGATACCCCAGCATCCCTCATAACCGGCTCCCGAAAAAGAAGGTGAAGTATCATAATGTCCCATCTCTACCATTAGCTCCGGGCGAGTTACATCCACTACTGTAACGCCATCCTGATAATAGGCATTGAAAATATAATTATTTAGAAAATGTGTATTGTGGGGGGCGGCTGTTCCGGGAGGATGGGCATACGAATCTACTAATTGTATATCACTCAAATCACTAATATGATAAGCCCCGATAGTAGTACCGCTTTCTTCATCGGTTACATATACATAATTCTCCACATCATCCGGCCAAATATTGTGTGTAAAATTCCCGGCTGTAGTCTGGCTGGCCAAAACGATGGGATTGGTTTTATTGGTAATATCTATCACTCTAAAACGGCCGGCATAGATTTCTGCCGTATAAAGGCGATTATTTCGCGCAAAGCAGTCGTGCACATAAGCACTGTCGTATAACCCTACGATCGTTGGATTTGTAGGACTGCTATTTAAATCTAAAATAATTACCCCACGGTTATTGGTATTGGTGGTAAAATTGGCACCATTCAGATAGCAAAATCCATCCTCATCTACAAATACAGTATGAATTTTAGAAAAGCTTATGGTCGTATTGGTAATTCCATTAAAATAATTTCCTCCGGTATAAGTAGTAGAAGTAACCGGTCCGGGCAGATTACTCAGGTTTACTATCATAAGTCCTTCGCTGTTTTCATTGGTCACATAGGCATAGTTTCCATAGGCCTTCACTTCTCTCCAGTTGGAACTGGGGCCAGACACAAATTGCACCTGTACCGGATTTGCAGGATTAGCTAATGAAACGATTGATAATCCTTCTGATGTGCCTACTAAAGCATATTCAGTTCCATTTGGTGCCGTGTACCCCCATAAATTGCTCAGCGTACCACTGCTATAGGTAAGCTGCCCTACTAAATTAAGATTTTGACCCTTTAGTGGAGATATAATACAGATAAGCAGAAAGAAAATGAAAATGCGTTTCATAATGCAAAAATACAACTTTTATCATCATTTTATATCCTATATGATTGTATTCCGATAACGCAGCTCTAATGTGTGTTTGTCTTAAAAATTATCTGTAAAAAACTTGACAATGTTTTTAACTATGGCTTGCTCAATAATTCCATAATTTGTGTCTATGGCGATGCCTGCCCTTCCTCTACGCATAGATCCGCTCAGAGATCAATGGACGGTCACTGAGCGTAGTCGAAGGGCAGGCCCGGGCTATCCGCTACTATCTTTTAGGGTGTTCCATTGTATTTTCCTATCACTAGGCATCCTGTTTACTCCTCATTCTTCCTCGTTTCTCCATTTTTTCCTCACACCCTAAAAGGATATCCGCTACTATCCCTATCGCTAGTAATACATCGCTTCCATATCTATAAATAAGCTATATAAATTTGGCAGTGCTATTATCTTTTGTTCATAAGCTAATAACAGTATTTATTATTCTCATTGTATAATGTAGTATGCAAGCTATTCTGCATTTATTTGAAGTTTTAGGAGTTAAACTTTGACGAAGAAACTAATTAATACTGGCTCTACCAGCGGCTTTATAAGTTATTTAGCAAGTCCTATCTAATTAAGGTTTTCTATTATTAATAGCTTCACATCATCCCCACCGATAGGCGGTAAATAACCCGCACTCAAGTAGGCGATAATCCCTTCAGCATACATTAGATTACTGGAAGATAGGCAGACCCTTAAACAAATAGATTATGCACCGGCTGCAACCGAGTGCCTCTTCAATTTTTATACCCCATTTTATTGAAGAGAAGGTGCAGCGGCTTCATATATTTGGGTATATTACTACTGAATCGTAGGATGTAAACTATTCTGTTTATGCTATTGCAGATTTAAGAAAGTATATCATCTAGTACCCGCCAGATGTTTTCTTCTAATGTGTCCATTTCGTGATCGGCTAAAAATAATTCCTTTAATTCCTCCATCATCTTATTGCGATCTATTGAATTGCGCAAATACAGGGTGGCATTCTCAGACAAAAAGCGCAGAGATTCCATATCACTATGTTCATCAAAAAGTGCCGACATGCGTTCATATTCCTCCATCCCCACTTTTGAGAGAATGTAGGCTCTTTCTTCTGGCAAAAATTCAAAATCAGCATTGGCAGCATAGATTAATGCATAGGCTAAAAAATCCTGATAAGTATATTCCATTATCGGCTTTATTTACGGAGCTAAAATAGTTTTTTTTCGTACATCTATCCGGCAGGTATTTCTGGTTTTTTTATTCTACTTCTATTTCTACAGACTGCCATATTTCTTTAGAAGTGGCATTTTGCACATAGGCTACGATATGGCAATTATCCAGATTCCATTGGGGATCTATCTCGGTTTCGAAGCGCCGTATTACCTGGGTACCCGCCGGCTTCAGCGCCATAGCACCCGCCACCGGTGAGCCTGCTGAAATGGTAAAATAGCGGCGTATAATATGCCTATGTTCATAGCTGGTATTTAGGCTCAGATCCGGCATTATCTGGTGATCTATGATGCCATCTTCCATCACTACTGCCACGATCGTATGACCATCGGTCACATCGCTCGTATAATTTATGCTTATCTCCGCCTTTATTACATCACCCTCTCTGTGTGCCTCCCCTTCCAGATTTACTGCGGCTGGTACCGCCAGTCTTTGAGGCGCATATACCGGCCATTTAGAAAGTCCTAGCAGTATGAAATTTTCATTGTCGTATTTCACAAAGTCCAGACCGGCGGTGGGGATTCCAGAACCCTGAAATCCGTAAAAATGTTCTGTATTTTCTATCAATCGAAAATCCTGGACTGCGCCTTCTGCCGGAAAGGCTAACACATTGTTTTCATCCAGCATGTGAGCCGTAAGCGCAATGATTTTATTGCCATATTCATCCAGCAAATTATTGAGTGCCGCGGCACCATTAGGACAATTAGAACAATTGCCACCCGAAAATTCCATGATAAGCAATTTTTTTTCTTGTACTTCCGGTATCTGTGCCAGATGGTTTATTTCCTCCTGTGGCTCACTGATGTCTATGGTGGGCCCTACTTCTTCGCAAGAGCCTAGAATCACTATGCCCAAAATCATCCCGAAAAGGAAGACCTGACCTTTACCAGCCAGTTTAATTTCAAATAGATATTTCATTTTCGTATTCGTATTTAGAAGGTGGAGGTAAGGCTCATTTTTACGCCACTAAAAGCCGGTTCATATCTGCATACTCCTCCGGTGCAGATGATGCCTTCCACTTGCTTACTGTATCCTAAGGAGAAGCGATTGGGACCTTTTGTAAAAGAAGTATAGATATCATAGTAGTTTATCTCCCTATCTATATTATACATATCACTTACGGAAAATGAATAATGGGGAGCTATATTGAATTCTATAAGTCCGTACACCCAGTCGCCCAGATCTTGCAAATTATCCGGATGATCGTCCTGCATCCCAAATAGCCTACTATTGCGCTTTGTGAGCAGATACTGTGCTTCGGCTCTGAGCGATTTTCTTTTGGTGAGTTTATAGGTAAATTCATAGAAGGGGGTAAAGGTATTTATCCAATCTCCTTTTTGTTGATAAGCTTTGCGGTTATAATCCACCATTTGTATGCCACCCATCATCTTATATTTTTTGCCTGGCTTTTTTAATTCTGTATCTATTAAAAGCTCTCGGAATAGGTCTTCGTTATCATTAAACACATAACTGCTATTTACACTAAATACGAGCCCCTTAGCGGGCTTTATGATCATATCCATCTGGAATGCGCTTTCATCCAGTGCTTGTGAATTGGCCTGATAGCGGGCTGGAAGTCGCAGGGAGTTTTGACGCGTCATAGGAGGCAAAAAATTTATTATACCTTCTAAGTTTGTCTGAAGCGGCGATGTTCTCATCTCAAAAAAACGTGTGTCTCTGGCAGAAAGACTTATACCAAATCCTTTGCTGCTATACACCGCACTTCCATATATATATTGCCCAGCCTGATCTATGAGCTGTCCGGGAATTGATACTCCTGGACGGGTATCGGCGAGTACGTCTTTGGTTTTAGAACCATACTCTGCAAACAAATTTACTCCGCCTAGTTTTATATGGCTATAGAGCGAGTAGGTATATACATTGTATTTGGGCACAAAACGCGAAGATACCGGCTGAGCATTTATCTGGCTAGCTATCACATTCATAGAGCCATCATCTATGGTGCGGTTTATGAAGGCCAGCCCCGGATAGATACTGATGCGGCCACTGTCTATCTCAAATCTGCCTTCAGCATTGAATCCCTTTATCACCGGATCAAATATTTCTATAAAACTCTTTTGCTCTTTATTTGCTACAAATCCCCGCATATCTTTAAGCTTTCCGGCTAGGCCTTTTACAAAAATATGGGAGCTTATATCATACTGTACTCGCATACCCACGAGCGGATAATCTAATCCTAATCCCCTATTTTCAAAACTCCTGAATACCGCTCCGGAGCCAAACTGGTCATAGATATATCCGGCTGTGATTGTTAGTCCTTTTACCTTTTTTTGAAGGTAAAAAGATCCCAGCCCAAGCCCATTTTCTTGAAAAATGCCTCCACTAAAAAGATCCGTATTATTAAACATATCAAATCGGAAACCTAGCTCTAATTGCGATTCGTGGTGATATTGGAGCGATAACCAGCTATCTGATCCAAATTTTGACCAATTATAGAAGGGCGTACCCGCGGCACCTATTTTTGAATCTGTATCAAATATCTTTGCATTCCACTGCAGATCTCCCGAAAAATTTCCCTGGGATCCCAATAGACTACTTATTAAAAAAATAACCACTAGAAATAACCTATTCATTTTTATTTGCATAACATATTATTTATTCCCTCCCTTTCGCCAGACAATATTAAACCTCTCCACGCAGTAAAGGTCTAAAATCCAATTTAAAATCCCTAATATTTTGTTAAATATGAAGAAAATTTTGTCTTCGCTCCTTATAAGTCTCAGTATGATGACTATAGCCAGTGCCCAAAACCTCGACAATATCTCCCTCAAGGACATCAATGGAAATAATGTAATCCTTTCTAAATATACTAAGAGTGGGAAAATCGTAATATTTAGCTTTTGGGCCACCTGGTGTGCTCCGTGTAAAAAAGAGCTCAGTAATTTCGCAGAACTCTATGAGGATTGGAAAAGCGATTATGATATAGAGGTGGTGGCTATAAATATAGATGACTCTCGCAATCAAGCTAAGGTAAAACCTTATGTAGATGGGCAGGGATGGGATTTCCCCGTATTAATGGATCCCAATGAGCAGCTGAAGAGAACCCTCAATTTCCAAACCGTACCCTATACCTTCGTAGTAGGCAAGGATGGAAAAGTGGTCTATCAGCATAGTGGGTATGTAGAAGGGGATGAATATGAGCTGGAAGATAAATTAGAAAAATGGACGGAAAAATAAGACCGCCTCATCTTATACTACCCCTCTTCGGAGGGGTTTTTTTTTTTATGGAAAGAGGGGCTCTCCCATCACTTGCTCCCATTCTTTGGCCAGTGAAGCAGGACGCTCGCGGGCAAATTTTCTTAGCTTCTCTACGGCGTCTTCCCACTGCCCTATAGGCTGTTTCCACCGTTTAAGATGACGGGGCATATCATTAGCTAGCAGGGCTTGCAGCGCATCTATCTCGTGTACCACATTATCGGAGGATAATACAGTTTGCAGCAAGAACCGAAGCCGCTGGGTAAAATTATACTTAAAATCTTCATTTTCCCATAGTGATCTAAACAATCGAAAATGAATGTATTCATCCTGCATTACCCATTGTAGAAAATCCGGGTGAGTGGATGCCAGCTCACCCATACTCAGATCCAGATCTACCAGCAGATAATACCATTTTCTTTGTTCGGCAGATCGCCATATTTTTACATTATTAAGCCGGTCCCAGTCCATATTTTTAGTGTATATATTGAAGATAAAATAATCTATAAATTCATTGATATCCAGCCTATCGGCTACGCTGTCATATACAGATGCCTGGCGCATATCATTCTCTAATATATAATTTCTCAGAAGCAAAAAATCGCGATTGTTGCCATCATAAATGATAGACCCACCGCCACCTATGAGATCTATATTTTTTTCAGCATAGCCAAAATTTTCATTTAGATACTGCCGGCCATATTTTTCTCGTCCATTATGTATGCCCCAGTATAGTCCATTTATATAAACATTATAAGGCTGATATTTTTGGGTACATTTCATTCCCGCTTTAGCGGCTAACCTATGTACTAATTCATCGGTGATATAGGAACCATCAAAATTTTGGCCACCATTTTTCAAAATTATTCTTTTAAACCTTCTCACCGTATCATCCGATCCAAAAAAAGGAAATTCCAGATAAGAATTTCCATATTCTTTTCTGGCAGATAAACGCAGTGATTTCATAGGCTTAGTACGCGATCCTCCACCGTGTATGCTCAGGCCGGCGATGGTTTCATATTTAATACCACCGCGCTGTGCTATTACCTGTAGGCTAGCAGGATACTCCCAAGGCTGCCAATAATTAGAACCATAATAGGGATAGATGGTATCCGCCACCGCACCATCAGAATAAATTCCTTTTTCCGGACTAAAAAGATGCTCCGGATCTACTATGAGTGAGAGGATAGGAAGCACGTTTTTCTCTTTGATGATATAGGTGTAATTACTAATGCCGGAGATGATTCCCTGCTCAGTAAAATAGGCCAATCTAAGTACCGCTGTTTTATTTATGGCTAGTGGTCTATCCAATTTTTTATCTTTTGTAGTGGGCTCTCTACCATCGGTGGTGTAGCGGCATACCAATCCAGATAATGAATCGGGCGGAAAAATCGTCAATGGTTGCTGAAATATGCCACTGCTAATGAGCAATAAAGGACTGCTTACCGGAGTGAGCGAAAAGTCGTCTCCATTTGCCAAACCCGGGCTACCGGTGGCAAAATATCCTTTTTCAAAACGGGCATTTATTCCAAATGACTGATGAAGACGCAAGGGAGGAACCACCAAATGATGTACTGCCCGGTTATCTTCTTTTATTAATACCAGGCTATCGCCATGCATCAGTCCAAAACCTGTCTTTAGATATGGATCGGGATCTGAAAACCAATCCGGTGCCGGGTGGGTGATAGCATCCGAATTACTCATCCCTAAGAGTATGGGAATAAGGCTCAAATCGCTGGAAGTTTCACTTATATTAAGCCCCATGATGGCAATACTGTTTTCTCCCTCTATAAATAACGAATCAGGGAATTTATACAGCTCTGCACTGCTATTCGCTGATAATAGTACCGGATGCTGCTGATAAGGAAAGTCTTTATCTTCTAAAGGAAATCCAGAGATACCTATATTAGATCGAGCAGCTTCATGGCCATTTATATAAAGTACAAAGGCATCATCGTAATCCATGGCCATCAGATAACGAGAAAATTTATTTTTTTTTAAGGTCAATTTTTTTCGGATAATGACTCCTCTTTTACTAAATATAGGTGTACAGTCATCCTCATCCCCATATCCAAATCCGCTACAACCGATAAGCCAATCTTTATCATCCCATTCAACAGCATACCAAGGGTAGGCTGGTATATCATTAAATTCCAGATATTTCCAATCCTCTCCCTGCGCTATCAGCGTCTCATAATGATGGCCGGCAAAATTATTTAACGGTTCTTCGGCATAGATAAGCATACATTCATCTTTTGCCAGATGCCCAGATGGGAGGTTATAGGTTCTTTTTTTGCCATCGCGAAAACGAATGAGACGATAATGATGGAGCTCTATATTCTTTCTTGTTCTATTGCATAGTTCTATCCATTCCGGATGGTGTTTATCCGGATCGGGATCATCGCCTGCACAGGTGTAGCTCACCTCATTGATGAGAAATTGTGCCTGAGAAGTAACGGCAGCACTAAAAAGTAGCAGAAAATAAATAAATCGCATAAAAAAACCCTCCGCATTCATAGAACACGAAGGGTATAAAAATATTTTAAAAAATGCTTATTTATCTATTTGTAGTTTTATTTTACTGATACCCTGAGCGGTCTCTATCTGTACAAAAGCGATTCCTTTGTACTTGCCGGTTAGATCTTCGCTATATTGATTTTCGCCATTTAACTCACGGTGTACGAGTATGCGTCCGCTTATATCAGAAATAGTTATAGATAGCATAGCTATATCTCCACTATTTATATTGATTATACCCGATGAAGGATTAGGGTAAATGCTAAATAAGCCATTTAAGTTTTGGAGGCCGGAAGCTGCAAGGGTTTCCTGAGATAGTAAATTTCCATATACATCGTAGGTGAGCTTCATAAGATCGGCATTTTTTCCACCTCCTATCGTAATAGTAACAATAATAACTGCATTGCCGGCGGCATCAGTCGAGGTTTCTACCTCTGTAATCACTTCTCCCGGGAACAGACTATTGAGGGAATTTAAAATACCCTGAGGCAATACGGTATTGGGATTAGCACCCTCTAATCCGGTGATAGTGGCTACCCCACCATTTGCGTTAAATGTAATGACTACACTATTATCTAAGGTGGCCACATAATACTCCGTTCCTCCCATTTCATTGACTGTCGCGGACAACACTAACTGATCGCCGTAATTTGCTTGTAAGTAGTCAAAGATTTGAGCCAAAACTTCTTCATTATCTATATCACCGAATGGTGAACCACCGCCGCCGCCATTATTACTCACAGAGAGAGAATCTAAGGACTCACCGCTGGCTAGTGAGAGAGAATCTAAGGACTCACTGCTGGCTAGTGAGAGAGAATCTAAGGACTCACCGCTGGCTAGTGAGAGAGAATCTAAGGACTCACCGCTGGCTAGTGAGAGAGAATCTAAGGACTCACCGCTGGCTAGTGAGAGAGAATCTAAGGACTCACCGCTGGCTAGTGAAAGAGAATCTAAGGACTCGCCGCTGGCTAGTGAGAGAGAATCTAAGGACTCACCGCTGGCTAGTGAGAGAGAATCTAAGGACTCACCGCTGGCCAATGAAAGAGAATCTAAGGACTCGCCGCTGGCTAGTGAGAGAGAATCTAAGGACTCGCCGCTGGCTAGTGAGAGAGAATCTAAGGACTCGCCGCTGGCTAGTGAGAGAGAATCTAAGGACTCGCCGCTGGCTAGTGAGAGAGAATCTAAGGACTCGCCGCTGGCTAGTGAGAGAGAATCTAAGGACTCTCCGCTTACACTTAAAGAGAGAGAATCTAAGGACTCGCCGGTAAGAGAATCTGCCGATTCTCCGCCATCTCCATCACCCCCTCCACCTCTCTGGTGTAGGAGATAGCTAATTTCTGAATTAAAGCCTAAACCCGCCTGAAGGGATCCAATAGCAATAATAATAAGGAAAATACCGAAAAAGGATGTGGAAAGATTTTTTTTCATATAAAATTATTATTTAAAAAAGTGAATTGCAAAGATAATCAGATATCCAATATCATTCCAATTTTTTTTTAATATTTCCCGATGTTTTGGATATTTTTTAACTCTTTTTTTGATTTATAGAAAAAATATAGGGATTATGACCCACAAATCCTGGTTTCGACCCCCAAAATCCGGTGGGCATTTCGTTTTTTTTCTTGCTACTGCTGGCTACCTGGGGAATTCTGGACTCATTTATACTTCCTGAAGATGTGTGTTTTTTAGTTTTCTTTTTCGCTTTGGAAGGAGAGTGGGAAGATGTTTACTTTTCAGAAAAAAGACTGGCAAGGTAATCTGCCTCCCCTTTTGCCTTTGTATCTGATATAGGCTGGGGAGAAGGAGGATGGGGGAAATCAGCTGTTTTAACAGTATTGGGTGCCACAGGTATGGTTGATTTATTTGTTATCCCGGGCTGGTCTTTTAAGATAGCCATAGCAAACATAGGAGGGATGGCAGAAGGTGAGGCCGGAGAGGATATAGCTGCCAAAGGTGTCTCAGACAAAGGAGCAGGAGGCTACCTAAGTGTGTAGAGCATTTTGAGCGTATGGCTACCTATTGGTATCTGTAATGGCTCAGGCCGGCTGTCTAGCGATACGAGATCTGCTATATTATTTCCATCCAGAAATAAACTCAGCCGGGCGGTGTCTGCTGTAATTGACATCTTAAAATATCCCTAACTATCGGACTTTATGCGCTTACCAGAATTATTGTCTTCCACTTCTACATTAGCCAGCGGAATCTGGCTGAGTTGATTATACAAATACCCTTCTATTGTTTTTTGTGCGCGAGTGCCCCTTCCTCAAAAGCGATGACTCTGCTTGCCCACAGCATTACGAATATATAAAATTTATCATTACACAACCACCTCACTCGCTTTGTTTTATAATTAATTACAAAATAAAAGATTATACAATTGTCCAAATATCCTTATTTATTAGCTTAGTTTATTAGAAATTATTATGACCGATAGCGCTAACTATAATTACGCAAAATGGAAAAATAGTTTTCGCACTATAATAACTAATTACTAGTTATAGCTTAGTAGATGAAAAATAAAGGGAATTATTAAATTAGCTCATTAATACTCCTCCCAGCTTTCTATACCGGGCATCTCTGCCATATCGGAGGATATTTTTTCTTCCGTACAATACTGAGCAGCGGCATCTAACTGTGCATAAAATTCTTCACCATACTTTCTTATCAATGCAGTTTTAACAAACTTATAAACGGGCATCTTTAGTTCTTTGCCCAGCGTACATGCCGGCGCACAAATTTCCCACTTAAAATAATTTACGGCTTCAAAATTATCATATTTAGAAATACGTACCGGATAGAGGTGGCAGGATATAGGTTTTTGAAAATCTATCACTCCATCTTCAAAAGCCTTTTCTATTCCACACTTAGTGATACCTTTTTCATCGAAAAGAACATAAGCACAGGCTTTGCCATTTATTAATGGGGTGGATTTTCCGCCCCGTGGATTAGTAACCATAGTACCTTGTTCTTCTATGGCTGCCCGTCCTTCTTCGCTCAGATAAGGATTTATTTTTTCAAAAATAGTTATGAGTATTTTTTCTTCCTCAGGCTCTAATGGGGCTCCTAGGTCTCCTTCTACACAGCAAGCCCCTTTGCAAGCGGAGAGATTACACATAAACTGTGCATCTATAAGATCTAGGCTTACTATTTTATTATCTATAGCTATCATTCTATCTCTTCCGGATTTAGACCTCAATATTAGGCTTTTTGACCCAATTTTTTGTCCCACCATTTTGCAGAATCCGGTGTTAGAGAAAAATGTTGCATTTTTGGTCACGCATAATTCATTTTGCCATCCATTGGAAATAAAATTAAATAAAGAAACCCTATTTCAGCTCAGCTTATTCACCCTATTTGGTTTCTCTGCTATCGGTGCGGTGCTCATAGTCCTGGGTCAGGGTATAGATCTGAGAACAGTTTTTCGCAGCGGAGCCTCACTAAAATGGCAGGTCATCACCGGCCTGCTCTTTGGAATGGCCATCTCCGCTATGGGATTAGTCTTAGTAAAACTTCCCTTTTTACAGAGTGTTTCGGATTATTTTGATGACCTTTTTACCCGTCTGGAGCTCACTATACACGACATCGTTTTTTATTCATTTTGTGCTGGTGTGGGAGAAGAAATGCTTTTTCGAGGTGGATTTCAACCCCTTTTTATGCAGGTCCCTATGCCTATCTTTGGCATAGTAATAACCGCACTTGTTTTTGTACTCGCCCATGGATATATAAATCCCCGCAACTGGCGAATGTCCTTATATGGCATTTATCTGATCATAGCCTCAGTGGGATTGGGCGTATTATTCTATGAATGGGGAATAGTGAGTGCTATTATTGCCCATTTTATATATGATTTGATTATGTTTGCTTATTTGCTGTTTTTTAAGAGGCGAAATTCAGCATCTAGGCAAATAAACTAATTTTTTTTTATGGTAAGTGACTGTACATTGGTGATTATCTTTTAATATTGCATTTAAATAATTCTTATGAAGAAATTTTTGATATTGATTTTAGTATTTACCATCCTATCCCCCGGATGTAAAGAAGATGAAATGGAAGATACAGCCAGTGTGAATGTGCAGATAGTACCTAAAATAGGTAACGAAACCCTAGTACTGGATCAGGCATATACCGATGCCGGCGGATTGAGAATAAAGGTAAATTTCCTGAAATTTTACCTCAGCCATCTCAGCCTTGTCTCCACTGATGGCAGCCTTGCTGAATTAAAAGACATAGCCCTGTTCGATTATGAAAATCCATCTGTTATAAGTGCCGAAGTGACTGACGGCGAATATAGTGGTATTCATTTTGGCTTGGGACTTAATCCGGAACAAAACAATTCAGATCCCGATTCATTTCCAGCTTCCCATCCGCTCTCCTATGCCCAGGCGATGCACTGGGATACTTGGATAAAATATAAATTCTTGATTATAGAAGGAAGAGTAGATGAGGACACTACTGGCACAGATTGGACCAAGGCTTATTCCTACCACACAGGTTTTGACGATGTGTTTCGAGAGGTAGAAATAGCCCGAAATTTAATCATAGAAAATGGCCAAAACAATATAGTAATAAATTTGGATATCAATAAGATTTTTTATGGTGTAAATGACACCATAGACCTGCTCACAGAAAATAATGTACATGGGTCATCTACTGAGCTTGCGCTAGCTATGCGTCTTTCCGATCTTTGCAAAAATGCATTTGAATAATATCCTATGAAAAGAAATTATCTCTTTTTAGCTATCGCGGGATTATGGATTGTGGGACTTATTCATTCCTGCAAAGAGGATGGGCCCACCGATCCGGATCCTGTATATACCTATGATCCCCATCCAGTGACAATAGAGGTACCCACTAACTATCCGGAGCCAGCTATACCAGAGGATAATCCTTGTACCGAAGAAGGTATATACTTAGGCCGCCTTTTATTTTATGATACGATGCTAAGCAAAGATTATACGATGTCCTGCGCCTCTTGCCACCTGCAAGCAAATGGATTTACTGATGCCAAAGCGGTGAGCACCGGTATAGATGGAATAGCAGGCACCAGAAGTTCTATGCCTCTTTTTAATCTGGCCTATATGTTTGATGGTATGTTTTGGGATGGCCGCAGTGCAGATCTGGAAGCCCAGATCCTACAGCCCGTGCCTAATCCCATAGAATTACACCTCGAGTGGACGGAAGCGATTAGCCGCATACAAGCAAGTACGCTCTATGAAGAGAAATTTTATAATGCCTTTGGCGATCTTCCTATTACTAAAGAATTGACCGCTAAGGCCATTGCCCAGTTTTTACGCACCATCGTAAGCTTCCAATCGAAATTTGATTTGGCCACACGCCCTGGCTCAGGAGTATTTTTTACCGTCCAAGAATTAGTAGGCTATAATCTCTTTAACCAGCAAAAAGGACAAGCGGGAGATCCGGAATGTTTTCACTGTCACGGCGGTCGCTTATTTACGGATAATAAATTTCATAATAATGGACTCGATAATGTATCAGATATTTCTCAGTTTCCGGATAAAGGCCGTGGGGCGATAACTGCTAATAATAATGATATGGGTAAATTTAAAACGCCCTCCTTGCGCAATCTGGCTTATACGGCTCCTTATATGCACGATGGCCGATTTGCTACGCTCGAAGAAGTGATAGATCATTACAGCAGCGGCATACACAATTCGCCCACATTAGATCCGATCATCGGCAGTCCGTTTTCTGGTGTAGGACCAGTAAATTTATCTCCCACGCAAAAAGCCGCTATGATCGCTTTTTTACATACATTAAACGACAGCATTTTTATTCAAAATCCTGCTTTTAGCGATCCAAATTAACTATTCCGCCACCTCCCTATAATATTCACCCAGTGTGCCATATAGTCTTATGCAGAAATGGTATCCTACCAGTGTAGTAATCCTAATAGAATGTATCCGTTCCACTAAGTACATACTTTCTAGGTCCTTTAAAGGGCACTAAATTTGCCGAAAATTTATTCTCTATGGATAAGTCCACGATGGTTCGGCATTTACGAAGATGGAAAAAGAGTGGACAGCACTTTCGTTCTTTTTTTATGGATTTAGGCATATCTCCCAGTACTGCTCATTATTGGAAAAAAAGCTTTCTACATCACAAGAACTTATTCATGGTGCCGGTGAAGAGGCTATTTTACCGATGAGTTCAGGCATAGAGGCTACTCATTATCCGCCCTTCATTTAGCTTCACAATCCTGAAATTACAGATACCCAAGTAGGTGATGAGCAAGGAATTATTATCATATATACGAATGGAAATAGGCTGCTATTACCTAGCGGCGTACATCTACCTTTACTAAGGGACTGTATAAGCCTCTGGGGATGATACCCTTTACGAGTAATCAGCGATATAGCCAGCCTTCTACCCCAAAACTGGAAAATATCTCCCTAATCAAAAATCTTCAGATCCACCACCCTGTACTGGGTGGTACGGATACTTTATCACAGAATATCTAATAGGCGGTGATAATGTCATTACAAAAATTCGTTTTGAAGAAAATTATGAAAAATAGATGGGGAGAATGTGATACATTTTGATCCTATGTATGCCATGGGCAGGGTGTATATGAATGACAGGCAGTTTTTTCAGATAGCGGCCAAAAAAGTGTGTCTTTTTTTTAAAAGGCTGCAGACTATATTATTAAATTTGAGTATTTTTTTAGATATTTTTCACGTTTAAAAAACATAGTC
>Ga0209398_1000498_pt1 | contig 24183 bp, 16 predicted proteins | sample AshMeaBigSpring_FD_184125 | JGI IMG/M metagenome (GOLD analysis project Ga0209398, IMG submission 184125) | Groundwater microbial communities from Big Spring, Nevada to study Microbial Dark Matter (Phase II) - Ash Meadows Big Spring (SPAdes)... | ecosystem: Environmental > Aquatic > Deep... | reverse complement strand
CGCTGGCCCCGGCGGGTCGCTCCGTCGGGGTCGCTTTTTGGCCATCAAATTGCAAACCATTCTTTTTGCCCTGAAATGCCTGAAAAACGCCTATCAAAGCCTTCCCGAATGCCTCCCGGAACCCACGAATTCTGCTGAGGAGGCCATTTTTCGGCCAGTCCGCCCAACCAAGCGACGACGCACAGGCCGAAAACATGGACCTGACCCCCTCGAATCCGGCTTCATGCTCAGCCGGGGTGTGCACGGTTACATCCAGCCTGGCCGATCCCGGGCTGAAATGGGATGGCGTGATCCTGGCACCACATCCGAACCGGCAGGTGCTCATCCACGTCGCCCCGTCCTGGGCGGCTCGGCAGGAGCCGCGCCCTCCCAGTCCATCTCGGCGGCTCGGCGGGTACCGCGCCCCCGCCGGAATCACGAAACCAAATCCAGTGCCTTGTCCAAGCTACATTTTTCGGATCAGCCGCCGGGCGCTAGCCCGCGGTTCCTCCGGAAAAAACGGCGGGCTAGCGCCCTCCGGCTAATCTGCCGAACCCGAACTCCTGGCATGGACAGAACACGAGAACGCCGCGAGCGCGGTTCGGGGCCGCGGTGCGTCGTGTCCGTCCCCGGGAACCGGCGCCAGGGCGGCCCGCAGCCGCTCCAGTTCCAGCTCGCGGCGTGCTTGTTCCCATCCCAGCGCCTCGGCCACATGCGCCGCCAGTTGCGGCAGTTGGTCCGGGAAAGCCCACCAGTCGGTGCGGCGCAGGACCAGGTCATCCAGGTGGATCACCGCCTCCTCCTTTGCCAGGCGGGCCAGTTCCGCGGCCCGCCCGCCGGCGCGCCACGAGATCGGGCCCGGCGGCTGATCGAGCTCGAGTTCATAAGCCGCGGGTGCGGGCCGCGCACGATTGGCCGCGGGCAACGCGCGGCCGCGCCCGCGAGAGATCGCCTGCAGCACCGCCTCGGCGACGGCACGGGCCGTCGTGTACTTCACGCCGCTCACCGAGTACAAGCCGCGCGGACCGCCGTGCGCGCCATGGTCGTGAATCAGGGGCCGCGCGGCGGGCCGAGCGGGGTGTCGCGCCGTGGTCGGCAGCAGGCCGCTGCAGACGCGCACCACGTCCGCGCTCGTCGCATCCAGGCCCGGAACGGCCGCGTTCAGCGCGGCGAGAAACTCCCTGACCTGTGCCGCGCTCGGCACCGCGTCCGGCCGAGGCCCGGACGCCGGGGCATGATACGTACCGGCCAGGATGCGGCCGTGCAGCGGCAGCAGAAAGAGGTTCGCGCCGGCTGGTCCCTCCCGGGGCGCCACCGCCAGGGCGTGGGCCGACAGGGCGGGTTTATCCAACAGCAGGTTGAAGGCCAGCGACATCGGCGGGCCGCCAGCCAAGGGGGCCGCCAGGCGCTCGGCCACTTGTCCACACCAGGGACCGGCGCAGTTCACCACCAGCGGGGCGCGGAAGGTCAGCTCGGCATCGGTCAGCCGGTCGCGGGCCAGCACGCCGATCAACTCGCTCCGCGCCGGCGCCAACTGCGCCGCCTCGACGTAGTTCAGCACGCGCGCCCCGCGGGCCGCGGCCCAGCGGAGGATCTCCACCAGCAGTCGCTGGGGGCTGGTCATCATCAGGTCGCACCAGACCGCGCCGCCCCGCAATCCACGGCGGGCCACGGCGGGAAACAACCGGGTCGTCGTCGCCGCATCGACCACCCGCGGGCGCGGGAGCCCCGGCTGCGCGCCGCGCCGCACGCGGGCCAGACGGACCAGCATGGTTTCGGCCAGGAAGGCCGCCCGCAGCGTGCCGCGCCGCCGCAGGCCCCGGTTGTAGATCGGCATCAGGCAGGGCAGCGGCCGGACCAGCTCGGGAAAGCTCTCGCGGAACCACGCCTGCTCGCGGGTCGACTCGGCCCACCGCGGCACGTCCAGCCGCTGCAGGTAGCGCAGCCCCCCGTGCAGGATCCGCAGCGAGTTCCAGCTGGTCGCCTGCCCAAAGTCGTCCCGCTCCAGCAGCAGCGGCCGCAGCCCCCGGCAGGCCGCTTCCAAGGCCAGGCAGGCGCCGTAAATACCGCCGCCGATGATGATCAGCTCGTGCGGAGACGCGGCGGCAGCGTGGGGATCGCGCTTCAGCATGGAATGCGGTGTCCAACGCGGAACGCCGTCAGCGTCAGCTGCCGGCGACAGAACCGGGACAGGCTGGCCTGGCAGCCGCCGAACACGGGCGGCTGGCCGTCGGCTTCGTGCAACAGCCGCCGGACGTGCCGCGCGGGCTGCTCCAGGTCCAGCGGTCCAGCGAGCACCGACCCGTAACTGCCCGCCGCCGTCGCCGGCATGTGCAGCGCCAAATCGTCGCTCCCGGGCAGGATGCGGATGCCGAGCTGCCGCGCGCGGGTAAACATCCGCGGCTGGCCCAGCGACGCGGCACGGCCTGCGTTGTCACCCAGAAACAGTTCACACCGCGCGTCCCGCCTCCGGGCGCCAGCCGCCTGCAGCAAGCGGGCCACCACCCGCCCGCGGCCAAACCACCATTTGCCAAAACCCCAGGGGAGGACCGTCCAGCGGGCGTGCGACGCGGCGAACTCGAGGCACGCCTCCAGCGGCTGACCGTCTGCAAACGACTCCGCACACCCCAGGGCCAGCACCTCCAGGCCCTCGGCCGTCTGCAACTGGCGGCCCGCCACCAACACCAACCGCGGCACGCCCCCGTGACGGGCCACCCGCGAAATGCCCTCCTGCGTTTCGTGCCACGTCCAATCCGAACCGGCGCCGCAATGTGCCGCGCGGATCGCGGCCAGGGAATCGTCGCCGAACCGGTCCGCCAACAGCAGGTAGCCCAGCCATGGCCGATCCTGAGCCTGGAACGCCGCAGCCCGCCCGAAGTTCCCCCGCGCGGACTCGAAAAAGGCCGGGACCTGGTGCGGCGCATGGTAATGCACGTGGGCATCCACCAGGTGGCACACGTCTGCGGAAGGGCTGGTGATCATCGTGCTATATCCGCCGGGGCCGGTCGCGCCGTGCCCGGCGCCGGCGCCCTAGCGCGTGCCTTCCCGGCCGTACCTGTGATCGCGGTGGCCGGCCCCGCCGCCGCCGTGGGCGACGACGCCGGCTGCAGGCGATAGACCCTCACCACGGGGCCGCGCGCCCCGTCGCGGATCGGATCAAACTCCTGGACCAGCGCAGCGTGGGCAAACAGGTCGCGGAAAAAGCGGGCGTACTCGGGAAAGTTCCCCGCCACGCGGTTGGCCGCGAAGAAGTCGCCGTACTGGTCGCTGTGGACAATCGCGTACTGGTATCCGCGCTGCACGTAGTCGTCCAGCCGCTCGACGCCCACCGGCCGCAGCGGATTGCCCATGTCCCGGTCCCAGGCGGTGTCGAGCGTGTGCGACCCCGTCTGGTCGAATCCCGGCCGCCACCAGGGAATGCGGATCTCCAGCAGGTCGTACGCCACGTGGCGCTCGGCGGCCAGCCGCTGGTAGTGCAACCAGCGGCCGTAGTGGGCGGTGAACTGGCCTCGCGGATCGGCCTGGGCCGCGCGGTCCAGGGCGGGCTGGAGCGCGTCGGCCGAGGCCAGCAGCGGGGGCCCGTTCTCGGACACCAGCAGCCGCGTGCCGGCGGGCAGCCGCGACTCGATCCACTGTTTGGCCAGGTTCCGGGTCTCCTCCCGCGACAGCTCCCGCGCCTGGCCCACGATGGCACGCAGGGGCAAGACCAGCAGGCACACCAGCCCGGCGTAGACCAGCGGGCGCGTGACGGCGCGCCACTCCGACAACCGCACGACGGCCAGGGCTCCCGCCACCGCCAGGAACGGCATCAGCGGCGTCTGATGCCGCGGCTCGGCATAGCCCGGCGCACTGACGACGCTGGCCAGGGCAAAGCCGATCGCGAACAGGACCATCAGCACCGGCCCCCACCGGCGCTGGACCAGGAGCAGCCCCAGTCCCACGAGGGCCAGACTGGCGATGCCCGCGCCCAGGGACTGCGGGGAAGCGAGCACGCGGAGGTAATCGACCAGGCCCGCGCGGATCGTCATCCGCTGCAGATAGAAATCCTGGGGTTGTTCGCTCGGGGTGCCCGCGGCCACTTCCCAGAACCGCTCCGCCAGCCGCGCCGGAAACTTGCCGAAGGTCGTCGCGCGGCCCAAGGGGTCGAGAAAGTTGTACGGAGCGCAGACGAAGTAGCTGCCCCAGAAACAGGCGGCCATCAGGAGCAACCGGCCGGCGCAACTCCGCACCATCTCCCCGCGCGAACCAGGCGGCCGCGGCGGCGCGAGCACGATCGCCGCCGCCAGCGGCAACGGCAGGATCAGCGTGTAATACTTCGTGGCCGCGCCGATGCCGGCCATGATCGCCGCCAGGGCCATGCTCCGCGCCCGGCGGTCCTGCGTGTAGTTCAGCAGGAAATAGACCGACCAGACGGCGAAGCAGGCGGCCGGGATGTCCGCCTTCACCACGCGGCTGGCCTCAACATGCCCGTAGGAGAGGGCCAGCAGCAAGGCGGCCAGGATGCCCACCGACCGGGCCAGGTGCCGGGCCCCGATCCGATACACGCCCCACACCGTCGCCAGCGAGAAGCCGACCGTGGTCAAACGCCCGATCAGGTAGAACGGACCAGGATCGAGCAAATAGCCGACCGCGAAATCCTCCACCTGGGACCATTGGCCCGCGGCCAGCCCCGCCAGGTAGTACAGCCCGTACTCGCCAAACAGCACGTACATGAAGAAGGCCGGCTTGTGGAACCAGTGCGGGTTCAGGTCGCCGCTGCCGAACGCCACGGCCCGGTTCACGAAATGGGCTTCGTCCCCGTAGTACGAATACGGCAGGGAATGCTGGATGCCCCACAGGCGGAGCACCGCCGCCAGCAGCAGCACCGCCCACAGCAGCAGCGCCGCCGGCCAGCGCCGGTCGCCACCTGCGGCACGGCGTGATTCCCCGGGGCTCAGGTCCATGTGTTCGGCCCGCGCGTGATCTGGGGGTGTCATCCGGCGGCCGAAAAGTGCACCAGACTCCGTCCGGCTAGTGCATCGACCAGGTTAAATCTTCGGATCAGCCGCCGGGCGCTAGCCCGCGGTTCATCCGGGAAAAACCGGGGGCTAGCGCCCTCCGGCTGATTTGCCGAACCCGAACTCTTGACATGGACAGAACACGTAATAGCCTTGCGTGATCCTGGGAGATACGGGTCGAGCTAACGAGATCGGCACCAGCTGGGGAGGGCGAAGCTCCTGCCGAGCCGGCGTGTTGAGCGGGTTCTCGGCTCGGCGGGAGCCTCGCCCTCCCGGAATCACGAAACCCAATGGTGACCGTTCACGGGCCGGGGTCTGGTCCATTTTTCGGCCGATAAACTCCACCCTGTCCACAGGCGTGGGCCGAAAACATGGACCTGACCCCCTGCAATCACGGCAGATCCTCAACCAGGGTGTGAACGGTTACACCCAATTTAGGGATCGCGGGGTGATTCATGGATGGTTTCCACGTGGTAGTCATCGCTACCCTTGCCCTGCGTGAAGATGATCAATTCGCCCAGCAGCCCCAGCGAGAACAGCTGGATTCCCAGCACCACCAGCAGCACGGCCAGGATCAGCAGCGGCCGCTCGAGCATCGGCGTGCCGAACCATCCTTGCCCGAACAGCACGCCGGTCAGCAGCAGGCCCGTGGCCAGGGTCGCGCTGCCCAGCAGCCCGAAGAAGCGGAGCGGCCGGCGGGTGAACTTGCTGAGGAAGAACAGCGTCAGCAGGTCGAGCACCCGCCGCAGGTAGACGCCCGCGTGATAGTCGCCGCGGGCCACGCGCTCCTCGAGATGCCGCACCTGTACCTCGTCGACGCGAAATCCGTGCTGGGCCGCGAGGATCGGCCAGAAGCGGTGCAGCTCGCCGTAGATCGGCACGTGCTGAGTCACCTCGCGGCGCACCATCCGCAGGCCCGAGTTCACGTCGTGCAACTCGGTACTCGTCAGCCACGACGTGAGCCGGTTGAAGACGACCGACTTGAGATGGTTCCAGCGCGAGTCGACCCGCGGCACGCGCCACGTGGCCACGTAACCGGCGCCGTCGACGATCCGCTCCAGCATCGGCTGCAGCGCCGCGGCATCGGCCTGCAGGTACTCGGGCAGCAGGGCCAGCACGTCGCCCCCCGAGACGCGAAGACCGGCGCCGATCGCGGTCGCCTCGTCGCACCGGCGGTGCAGGCTGACGACCGTCGTGGGGACACCGCCCGCCGGCAGGTGTGGCAGCAGCTCGCGCTCCGGATCGACCTCCGCCCCGTTGACCACGATCGTCAACTCGCTGGCACACGGCAGCGCGGCCAGGGCCCGCAGGTAGGCCGCCAGCGCCAGGGGCCGCTGGGCATCGGGCTTCGTGCAGACCCAGATCGCCGACAGCCGCTCGATGCCCGTCGCCGCGGGGCGGTTAACCCCCGTTTCGTGCACCAACATTCGTCCACCTCAACAACGGATCGCCCGGTAAGGACGACCCGGAATGAACCACCAACTCGCCCAGCACGCCGGTAAAGATCAGGTGCGAGGCGAGGTAGGCCAGGAGCAGACTGATCACGCCCAAGCTGAATCCGGCGTCCGCTTTCCCGGCCAGCGCCCAACGCCCCGCCACCAGCCCGGTCATCCCGGCCAGCGCGAGCAGCAGGATGGCCCACCGGCCAAACCAGTGCAGCGGCCGGCGGGCCGAGGAAACCAGCATCTTCACCGCCAGCACGTCCAGCAGCACGCGGCCCACGCGGGACAAGCCATACTTGGACCGCCCCCGCTGCCGCGGATGATGGCGGACCACGACCTCCGCCAGCCGACCGGTGACCAGCGTGCTGAGCGTCGGGATGAAACGGTGCAGGTCCGAATAAAGCGGAATGCGGCGGATCATCTCCGCCCGGCAGGCCTTCAGGGAACAACCCGTGTCATGCACGCGCACCCCGGTGACGGCGGCAATGATGCGGTTGGCGATCCAGGATGGCAGACGCCTGAAGAGCAGCGAATCCTTGCGCTCCCGCCGCCACCCGATCACCAGGTCAAAACCCTCGTCCAGTTTCGCCAACAGCCGCGGGATGTCCCGGGGATCGTTCTGCAGGTCGCCGTCCAGGGTCACCAGGTACTCCCCGCGCGCGTGCCGGATGCCGGCCTGCATCGCCGCCGTCTGGCCAAAGTTGCGGCGGAGGCAGATCACCCGCACGGTCGGGTCGCACGACTGCAGGGCGACCAACGCGTCCCGCGTGCCGTCGTCGCTGCCGTCGTCCACCAGCACCAGCTCGTACGGCAGCCCGAGTTGCGGGAGCACGTCGCGGAGCTGCTCGTAGAGCGGCCGCACATTCTCGCGCTCGTTGTAGAGCGGCACGACCACCGACAGGCGGACCGCGGCTGGGCTCAGGTGGGACGGATCAGCGGACATGCGCGCCACTTGCGGGGTGCGGTTCGTCAGTCACGGCCACCGGGCGGCAGACACGGTTCGCCCGCGGCCAGCCGAAGGGGCAAATCGGATGCCGCCGACCTGCGATCGCCCCAGCCGGGCCGCCGCCCTCGGCGGTCCGCCACGCCCCTTGGCCCACAGCGGGGCCAATTCGGCGGGAAAACCCCGGCCCGGCGATGCCCGGCGGCGGCCCACGACGTGCCCCGCGTCCGACCCGCGGTCGGCGCGCCAGCAGCCCGAGGGTGACAAATGGCAACCCGCGGCCGCGATCGAGGCGGCAAAAACGCCACGTCTCCCAGAGGGCATCCCTCCAGAAACCGGCCGCCCACCCGGACGGCGCAACCCGGAACCACGAACTTGCCCCATGCATACCTGCGATCGAACTCGTCCTCGTACTCAGCCGAGTGGTTCTCGTACTCGGCAGACCGCACGCTGTCCGGCGCCCCGCGCGTTCAGCCGTGCTGGGTACTGAGGCGCTGTTCAACAATAAGTTACCGAAATCACTCATCAGCCGCCGGGCGCTAGCCCGCGGTTCATCCGCGAAAGACCGGGGGCTAGCGCCCCGCGGCTGATCCACAAAACCGGTAGGTAATTGTCGTGCAGCGCCTGAGTACTGGGTACTGGGTACTGGGTACTGGGTACTGGGTACTGAGTGCTGAGCCAAGCCCCGGCCGGTGAACCCCTTCTGCGAACCGTGAGGCTCACGGAATCCCGCGCACGATGGCGGGGCCGAGCAGCCGGGTCAGGCCGACCGGCAACCGCTTCCAGATGTTCACCAGCCGCCGGTAGCGCCCGCCCTCCAGACGCAGCTCATCCGCGCTACCCCGGCGAACGTAGGACTGCCACACCGTCGGCACGGCGACGGCGCCCCACTGTTTCTTGAAGCGGAAGGTGTTGCTGTCGACGCTGCTGCGGCCGAAGTCAAACGTGCCTTGCCCGCGTTCGACCGCCCGGCACAGCAGGTGCCAGTACATGAGCATGTTGGAACTGGTGGGGTTGTAGGCCCGCAGGGAACTGGCGCTCGGCACATCGGTCACACCCGGGGCGTGGACCAGGAGGGCGGCGGCGATGGGCCGGCGGCCATCGCGCACCACGCACAGTTCCGCCTCGCGGGGAAACTGGTCCAGCACGGACCGGAACAGCGCCCGGCCGAAGACCGGCGTCCCCAGATCGCGCATGTTCTGGCTGAAGACGGCATAGAAATCCTCCAGCAGCGGCGCGCCGCCCCAGTCGACGGAAAAACCGTGCGACTGGCTCTTGCGCACCTGATTGCGGACCTTCGATCTCAGCTGGGCCCAGAGCTGCTGCGTCGAGCCGGGCAGCGGCAGCTGCATCAGGACCTTGTGCGTCAGGCTGGCCGTCAAGCTGGGATGCTCGCTGGGCCGCAGGTGCCGCAACTGCAGCGAACGCACGTCCAGGCGGTCCGCCAGCCGCACGGCGGCATCCAACAGGGCGCGGCCCGATGCCGTGTCGCGGGCCACCACGCCGCCCTGATTCAGATAGGGCAGGCTGACCAGAAAACGCCCGAACAACCAGCTGTCGATCAACGCCAGCGGCAACAGGCCCGTGACCGTCCCCGCCGTCTCGGCCACCAGCAGGTACGGGACGTGGCGGAGGGCGTCGCGGAAGATCGCCAGCCAGCGCGGATCGAGGAAGAACGCCTGCGCGCCCGCCGACCCCGCGAACTGGGCCGCGCCGGGCGGCAGCGCGTCGCCCAGCGGAAACGAGCCACCCGCCTCCAGCGTGGCCACGCGCACAACCTCGCGGGTGTCGGAACGCACGACGCTCATGCTACGCTTCACCTGACAGGATCGGTGATGCCCGGCGACTGCCCGGGGTCGCTTGCCCGATCTTCGGCCGGCGCGTCTCCGCCCTGGTAACCGTTCACGGGGTGGACGCCAGAACTGCTGCCCCCCAAGGGGTCAGGCACATTTTTCGGCGGGACCGCTGCACGACGCCGAGCGATCTTCCCGCCGAAATCCTCCCGCCGAAAAATGAGCCAGACCCCGGCCCGATCGGAGGGGCGGCGGGCCGCAGCCCAGCGTCGCGAAATCGTACCGCGTGGCCGATCATCCGTCGGAATCCAAGCCGCGCAGTCCGCACACCCGGGCGCGGAACGACTCCCGCGGCATCCCGCCCATCACGCACAACCGCCGCACGCCCAGCGCGTCCGGCCGGGCCGCGTTGCGCCGCGGGGAAAGCACAAAACCGGCCTGATACCCGGCCGCGGCCGCCGCGCGGAACACCTCGGCCGAGCAGTCGGCGGAACCGCCGTTCGGATAGGCCACCCAGGGGCACGCCGTCCCGAGTTGCGTTTCGATCGTCTGCTTGCTGTGCGCCAGCTGGTGGGCCAGCGCGGCCGGCGCCAGCCGCGTGAGAATCGGGTGATCGACTGTGTGCGCGCCGATGGCGAAGCCGCGGGCCTGCAACGCTCGGACCTCATCCCAGCTGAGCAGCTCGTACAGCTCGCGGAGGCGGTCCGAAATGCAGACCGTCGATTGCTCGCGGAGCGCGGCCAGGTAGGCGCGGCGGGCGTCGTCGGGCATCCGCTTGCACTGCGCGCCCGCCTGGGCCGCAACCCGCCAGCGCGCGGAACCCGCGGGCAAACGCACCGCGGGCAGCTGGGCGGGCAGCGGGCACCGATCCCCGGGCCACTGCAGGATCCGCTCGTCCAGCTCGTGCGTCCAGAGCAGCTCCCGGCCGCCGATCAGCCCGCTGGTGACAAACACCAGCGCCGGTACACCCAGCCGTTCCAGCAGCGGCGCGGCGTGTGTCAGGTTGTTCCGCAGCCCGTCGTCGAACGTGATCAGCACCGGATGCGGCGGCAGCGGCCGGCGGCCGGCCAGAAACTCCAGCAGGTCGTCGGCCGCGATGGGGTGGAAGTGGCGAAGCACGAACTCCAGCTGCTGCCGGAACTCGGCCAGTCCCACCGCCAGGCGGGCCCGATAGCCGTCCCACCGCCGCGCGTCCTCGACCACCGAGTGGTAGCAGAGCACCAGCAACCGGTGCCGGCCGGCGCGGTGCAGCGCGCGGTGGACACCCAGCACCCGGGCCGTGGCCAGACCGCGCAACTTCGCCCAATGGACAATGCTCATGACGTTCCGGGCTGGCTGGCGTGCCGGCCGCGCACCGGCGCACGGCCGGTCGGCGGCGATGACCTGCGCCGGGGCGGGTGGGTCAAACCGTCCATCAGGGAGGAGGGGCCGGCCGCGGACGCAGCGGGCCGCGCACTGGACCGGCGTGTCAAGTCATCCATCAGGGAGCGGGGGCCGGCTCGTCCGCCGCGGGCGGTTTGCCGGCCGCGTCCTCCGGCTTGTGGTGGGCCGCCTCGCCCGAGCGGCGCCAGCGTACGAAATCAAAACTCCAGCGGTAGTTCTGGAGAAACTGCTTCTCACCATCCAGGTAGGCCCGGCGGACGCCTCCCGCGAAGAGGTAATCGCCGCGATCGCGAAACCGCGTCTGGCCCGTGCGCAGGTAGAGCCAGGCGTAGACCGGCGCGATCAACAGGTTCAGGTCGGGCGCCGGTTTCCGGCCCTCCTCGCGAGAGTAGTAGAACGCCTCGCTCCGCGGCAGCCAGGCCTGTTGCCAGGTCGCGTCGGCCGCGCGGGCCAGCCGGTCCACAAGCGCGGGATCGGCCTCGACGTGCTCGTCGTAGAGGATCAGGGACTCGGCGGACAGGGCGAACATGAACGGCGCCGGGACCTCGCGGGTGAATTCGTTCTCGACATGTCCCTGGGCCTGGCGGACGAGCGCCCGCAGCCGCTCCCGGCGCGGTGCGCCGACCCGCTGGGCGTTGACGTAGCTCATGATCGCGTACGCCACCTCCCGGCTGCGCGAGACGTCGGCCGTCCAGTCCAGCGGCGTATCGTCGGCGGCGTACATCGCCCGGCGGGACAGCAGCAGGACCGCCTCGCGCGATCGTTCGTCCCGCTCCCGCAGGAAATCGCGGGTCAGCCCCTCCGTGAAATTCCAGTAGCCCGCCACCGCGCCTTCGTGGCGAAAGACGTAGCGATCGCGATAGACGTGCTCCGCCGCCCGGGCGAACTTCAGGTACTTCTCGTCGCGCGTGTAATCGGCGATCTGCAGATAGACCCGCTGGGCGTCGTAGTAGGTGGCGGCCAGGGCCGGGTCGAGCGGCCCGTCCTGGCTGGCCGCCAGCCGCGTCCCGTGCTGCGTGCCGTACTTGACCATGTTGGCTTCCCACGTCGTCAGCAGCGGGACCTCGCGCCGGCCAGCCGGCTCGGCCGCCGACACCAGCGGGGCCGTGCCGCACACCGCCGCAAGGACGCATCCGGCCACGATCCAACAGGGCCGGGTGCCGCACCATGGGCGGGGGATTCGCCGAACGCCGCCCGGGTGCCGCCCGAGGGCGGGCTGAGCCGAACCCCGCCCGGCGCCGCCGCTGGCTGGGCCATCGCCGCCCAGCGGCTCCATGACTTCCTCTTTCATGGCACCGTAACCGTTCACAGCCCGGTGGAAGATTCTGCCGGATTCCAGGGGGTCAGGTCGATGTGTTCGGCCAGGGCGTACCGGCGAGGTCGAGTTGATCGGCCGAAAAATGGACCAGACCCCGACCCGTGACCGGTTTCATGGCACCCAGCGACGTTCACAGCGAAGATTCGCACCCGGAGCACGCGCAGAACCACTGGCACGGGGCATCCTCTCCGCTAAGGCGCTGCAAGGCAATGACCTACCGGTTTTGTGGATCAGCCGCCGGGCGCTAGCCCGCGGTTTTCGTGCTGCAACCGTGGGCTAGCGCCCGGCGGCTGACGCGTGATTTCGGTAACTTATTGTTTAACAGCGCCTAAAGAGCGAGGGCCAGGGCGCCCGATGCCTTGCGCACCACCGCGGATCGTCATGGTTCCACCCGCGTCCACGCCGCCCGCTGCCGGCCCCAAAGGAACGCCCAGAAGCCGCAGAGCGATCCAATATTGGCCGTCACGAAATAGAACGGGATCGCCACCGGTGGAAGGTACCAGTCCCGCCGCTCGGCGACATACCCCACGGCGGCCAGGGCGTAGAACAAGACCTGCGCGATCAGCAGTCCCACGTACAGCGGCTGGCCGCTGCCGGCCAGCACCAGGTTGCTCAGCAGGACCAGCACCAGCAGCCAGGGCACCACGACCGGCATCACGCAGTGCGAGATGAAGATCCACCACCGGCTGAGCGGCCAGGGGCGGAAGAGCGCGGGACAGCGGGCAAAGTTCTGATAGCGGCCCGCCTGCCCGCGCTTCTTCTGCTGCAGGAACCGCTCGGCCTGCGCCAGCACCTCGCCGCGGGCCACCGCGGCGGGCTCGAACACGACCCGCCGGCCCCGGGCAATGATTCCCAGGGGGACCGCCACGTCGTCGTTGATCGTGTCATCGGGTGGATAGGGAAACAGGTCGCGGCGGCAGGCGTAGATCGTCCCGTCGCAGGCGAACACCGAATCGATGCGGCTCTCCGCCCGCTGCAGATAGCGCTGGAAGCGCCAGTAGAGCGCGGTCCCCGCACCCAGCCCCGTGCGTTTGCGATGGTAGATGTGGTTTCCCGTCACCGCGCCGACCCGCGGGTCGGCCAGCGGCGCGACGAGACGTTGCACGGCATCCGGGTCAAACAGCTCCGAGATGTCGGTGAACACGCAGATCTCTCCCGTGGCCTGGCGGACCAGGCGGTTGACGGTGGCCATCTTGCCCCGCCGTGGAGAAAAGGCGCACAGCCGCACCCCGCGGTCCGCGAAGCGCGCGGCCAGCTGTTCGGTGCGGTCGGTCGAGCCGTCCGAGCCGACGAGCACCTCCAGCTTGTCCGGCGGATAATCGAGGGCCAGGCAGTTTGCCAGCTTCCGCTCGATCCAGGCCTCCTCGTTGTACGCGGCCAGGATCAGCGACACGCGCGGCAGTTCCACCCACGGCGGCACGGGCCGACGCGGGAACCACCGATGGACGAGCGCCAGCAGCAGCGGGTAGCCGAGGTACGTATAGACGGCACCCGCCAGGGACGCCCAGAAGATCACCGCGGCGATCGTCACGAAGTGATTCCTTGTGCCGCCGGGTTGGCCTCGTCCGCGGCGTGAGCGGCTCGGCGGATCGCGTGCGGCCCGCCGTTCGCGCCCGCGGCGGCCAGTTCGCGAAACAGCTCCGCATAGAGCGCCGCCTGGCGGGCGAAGGAAAACTGCTCCCGTACCCGCTGCTGGCCGCGCCGACCCAGCGACCGCCGCCGCGGGTCGCCCAGCACCTGCAGGATGCGCCGCGCCAGCTGGCCGCTCTCGCCGGCTGGCACGAGATATCCGTTTTCGCCGTCCGCGACCAGCTCCGGGTTGCCTCCCACGTTCGTGGCGATCACGGGAACCGCCGCGGCCAGCGCCTCCAGGACCACGTTGGACAGCCCTTCGGTGAACGAGGGGAGCACGCACAGGTCGAACTGCGGGAAGATCGGCTCCAGCTGCGCGCAGAACCCGGGCAGGAGGAACGATCCGCCCAGTCCCAGCTCCGCGATCCGCCGCTCGAGCGCCTCGCGCTCCCGGCCCGCGCCGTACAGCACGAATCCGATCGAATCGTCCTGGCGGACCACCTCGGCGGCCGCCTCGACCAGGACGTGAAAGCCCTTTTCGGGGCTCAGCCGCCCCACCGCGCCCACCACGGCCCGCGGCCGGCGAGCGAACAACGGGTCGAACGCTCGGCCGTTGACATCCGCCGCGGCAAATCGCTCGACGCGGATCGAGTTGTGAATCACGCGCGTCCGGGCCGCCGGCACGCCACAGCGGAGGACCTTGGCGGCCTGGGCCTCCGAGACGCAAACCACGCGGTCCATGGCGCGGAGCAGCCGGCGATCCAGGGCCTCGTACAGCCGCACGCGCCGCGTCTCGCCCGTCCAGCCGCGGGAAACCGCGACGACGGGTATCCCCAAGCGCCGCGCCGCGGCCAGGCCCAGCAGGTCGGCCTTGTATCCATGGCAGCAGAGGATGTCGGCCCCCAGGCGGCGCAGCGTCGCGATCAACTCGCGCAGACTGGCCGCCAGCCGCGGAAAGTCGTGCCGCAGCGCCTGGCCGCGAAAACCGGCGGCCGCGATCCGGGCCAGGAACTCCCGGCTGGGCGCCTCGCCGAACGAGAGAAAGCTCACCCGCATGTCGGCGGGCAGGTCGCGCGCCATCTCCAGCATCTGCCGCTCCGGACCGCCGAAGAAGCCGGAGGCCGTCAGGTGGACGATCTGCAGCGGGTTCGATGGGGTGCGCATCGTCACGGGCAGTCGCGGATGTAACCGTTCACAACCCGGTGGAAGATTTTCCCTGATTCCAGGGGGTCAGGTCCATGTTTTCGGGCAGAGCGTATCCGCGAGGTCGAGTTAATCGGCCGAGAAATGGACCAGACCTCGACCCGTGAACGGTTAGTCGCGGATCAACCGAGCTGCTCCAGGAACTCGCTCAGCAGTTCGGCGCGCTGGGCCCACGTGTTCCGCCGCGCGACCGCCACCGCCTCCGCGGCGTGGGCCCGGGGCTGGCGCAAGACCTCCGCCAGCCGGTCGCAGAACTGGTCCTCGCCAGCGGCCACGAAGACGGGCCCCGCCGCGTCCCGCAGTTCCGGCAGACCCGTCGCCACGACCGGCAAGCCCAAAGCGAAATACTCGAGCAGCTTCAGCGGATTGACGGCCTGCGTCAGCCGGTCGGCCACGAACGGGATGATGCCGACATCAAAGTACCGGGCGTAATCCGGCAGCTCGCGGTAGGGCACCACACCCAGGTGATGGACGTTGGACCGGCCCGCCAGCATCTGCAGGCCGACGGCCGGCTTGCCCAGCAGGACGAACGAGACCTGGGGAAACCGCCGGCTCGCGGCGGCAATCAATTCCAGGTCGACCCACTCCGCGAGCAAACCGAAGAAGCCGACAATCGGCCGGGGCAGTTGTTCCAGGGCGGCCACGGGAACGTACGCGCGGTCGGGGCGATGGAAATGCTCGAGGTCCACGCCATGCGGCAGATAGAGCGACGCCTGGCGGCCGGCGCCCTTGGTCAACAGCGCCCGGCTGGTGGCGGCAAAGCCGTCCACGCTGGCGATCAGGTCGGCCTCCATCCGGGCGAACGCCCGATTGTCCAGCCCCGGGTAGTGCGCCCAGTCGTCCAGGCAGAAGTAGATCTTCGGATGATGCTTCACCCGGGCCACGAAGTCGGCGGCGCAGGGCAGCGTGGTGAACACGATCGGGTCCTGCAGACCGTGCGTACGCTGGACGCGGCGGAAGTGATGGCCGAGGCTGGTGCAGTTCAGCCGCCGCACGGCGGGCGTGAACCACGGAATCGTGACGGCCGTCGTGGCCCACACGTTCTGCTCCCGCGCGGGACCGGTCGTCGCCGGCGCGGCCCGGGCCGAGGAGGGCCGGAACCAGCGTTGGACGGTCCGCCCAACCGCCCGCGCATCGCCGCGTGTTGGCCGCGGCAGGCGCGTGAGCAGATTGACGGCAAAGATGCGGTTCTGCGGGGCCAATTGGCGGAACAGGTGGGCGGTGGCGGTGGGCAGCCCCGACCAGTCGTCGGCCAGCACAAAGAAATCGCGTCCGCGAACCACCTTGCCGCCTCTTTCCGCGTTGTGATCCGGCCTGTTGACTACCGCCGCCCTGCCGGTCCCGTCGGCGCGACGACGGCGTCCGCCTCGACGCCTGGCGAAACCTCGTCCCGCCGCGCGCTCGGCCCGCACTGTCGAGGGTCGCTGGCGGCCGTCCCCCCGTCGACCGCTGGCGGGGCGACGTCGGGCACCGCGTCGACGAACATCTGGTGCCAGGACTCCAGGCAGACCAGCGCCCAGATCCGCTCGCCATGGTCCCAGGCGCCCGCGGCGTGCTCGGCCAACAGCCGCTCGATCGCGGGACCGGAGAAATACCCCCGGCCCAGGCTGCGCGGGTCGAGCAGCATCGCGCGCGCCGGCTCGTCCAGCTCGTGGCGGAACCAGTGTCCCATCGGCGGCGAGAATCCCGCTTTCGGCCGCCGCCGCAGTTCGGCGGGAATCAGCTCGGCAAACGCCTCGGCGATCAACGGCTTGGGCCGTGATCCCCGCGCTAACTGGCGGAACGGGATCGACAGAGCCAGTTCGACCACGTGGTGGTCCAGCAGCGGGCTGCGGCACTCCAGGCCGTGGGCCATGCTCATGATGTCCACCTTGGCGAGCAGCGCGCCCGGCAGGTAATGCAGCAGGTCGACAATCGTCGCCTGTTTGCCGGCGGAGCGCCCCGCGCAGCAGCGGGCGGCCTGGGCCAGCAGGGCCCCCGCATCCTCGTCCGCCACGCTGGCCCGGTACGGGTCGCTATACAGGTCGTGCCGCAGCTGATCGGAGAAGGTCGCGACCCACCGCGCCAGCCGCTGCGGACCCGGTTCGGCCAGCGCCTCCAGCCGTCCGCGCAGCCGCCGCGACCAGGACCGCTGGCCGCCGTTGGCCGACAACCAGCGCCGGCCGCAACGCGCGGCCGCGGCGCGCATCGCCCGCGGCAAACGGTCCAGCTGTGCCAGGCGGTGCACCGTCCGGTAGCGCGGGTAGCCAGCCAGCAACTCGTCGCCCCCATCACCCGTCAGCGCCACCTTGACGTGCCGCCGTGCGAACTCCGAGATATGCCAGGTCGGGATCGCCGAGCTGTCGGCAAACGGCTCGTCGAAATGCCAGGTCAGGGTCGGCAGAAGATCCAGCCCGTCCGGGGTGACGCGCAACTGGCGATGGCGCGTCTGCAGGTGCCGTGCCGCCTGCTCCGCGTGGGGCGTCTCGTCAAAACCGGCGACCGGAAAGCCGACGGTGAACGTCTGCACCGGCGTGGTGGCTTGGGCCTGCATCAATCCCACGATCGTGGTCGAGTCCAGGCCGCCCGAGAGGAACGCCCCCACCGGCACGTCGCTCCGCAGCCGCAGCCGCACCGACTCGTCCAGCCGCTCCCGCAGCTGGGTCCGCAGCTGGGCCGGGGAAAGCGCGCTGCGGGCTTCGAAATCGGGGCGCCAGTACCTCCGCACCTCCAGCCGATCCCGCTCAAACACCGCCACGTGGCCGGGCGGCAGCTTGGAGATCCCCCGGAAGATCGTGCGCGGATGCGGCACGTAAAGATAGGCCAGGTAGGCGTCGATCGCCCCCAAGTCGATGTCGCGCGGGACGCCCGGCGCGCGCAGCAGCGATTTGATCTCGCTGGCGAACAGCAGCCGCCCCGGCTCGACGCGGTAGACCAGCGGCTTCTGCCCCAGGCGGTCCCGGGCCAACAACAGCCTGCGGCGCCGCGCATCCCAGATCGCAAACGCGAACATTCCCCGGAGCTGATCGACCAGATCGGGGCCGTGATCCTCATACAGATGAACCAGCACCTCCGTATCCGTGTCCGTGCGGAAGACGTGACCCGCGGCCACGAGCGCCGCGCGCAGCTCCCGGTAGTTGTAGATCTCCCCGTTGAACGTCACCCAGACGGTCTGATCCTCGTTGGCCAGCGGCTGGCCGCCCGTCGCCAGGTCAATGATCGACAACCGCCGATGCCCCAGGGCAACCCCGGAGCCGTCCGGGCATGGCTGCCAGTAGGTGCCGCGGCCATCGGGTCCTCGATGACGGAGGATGTCGGTCATGTCGTCCAGCGCCTCGCGGCTGACCGGCTGACCCGACGTCCAGACGGCTCCTGTGATGCCACACATGCGATTATCCGCGCCATCGCCGGGAAGGGGTGGTCGCCAGCATCTGCCGGTAGAGTTGACGGTACGCTTCGTGCATGCGGCGTTCGTCGAACAGCTGCTCCGCCCGCTGCCGCCCCGCGGCACCCATCCCGCGCCGCGCGGCCGAGTCCGTGATCAGCCGTGCCAGGCAGTCGGCCAGGCCGCGGGCATCGCCCGCCGCGGCCAGCAGCCCGGTCTGGCCGTCCACCACCACCTCGTCCATCCCCGCGATCCGCGTGGCGACGCAGGGCAGGGCCGCGGCCATGGCCTCAATCAACGTCAGCGGAATCCCCTCGCTGCGGCTGGTCAGCAGGCCGATGTCGGCGGCGCACAGCAGCCGCGCCACGTCGGTCCGAGCACCCAGCAGACGCACGTGTCGCTGCAGTCCCAGCTGATCCACAAGGGCCTCGATCGCGGCCTGCTCGCTGCCCTGTCCCACCACCAGCAGCAGGACGTGGGGCAATTCGGCGGCCAGCCTGGCCACGGCTTCGAGCGCCGTGCGATGGTCCTTGACCGCCTCCAGCCGCGCCACCTGGATGAGGACCGCCTGGTCGTCACGAATCCCCAGCTCGGCGCGCACCGATCGCCGCAGGGCGGGATTGGCTTCGTAGCCCGACAGATCGCGGCCGTTGCAGATCACCTCGATGCGCTGCGCGGGGATCGCCTCGTACGCGATTAGCGCCTGGCGCACGCCCTGCCCCACGGCGACCACGCGGTCGTGCCTGCGCAGGAGCAGCCGGTTCAGGAGGGCCCGCCTGGCGGACCGCGCGTCGGGATGGGGCCGCCCGTGCTCGGTGACCAGGATCGGCCAGCCGCCGGTCAGGCCGCGGGCCAGTCCGGCGTAATGGAACGGACCGATCTGGTGGGCGTGGACCAGGTCCACCTGCCGGGCGCGGCAGAACCGGGCCAGCCGCCGAGCGCAGGCCAGATCGACGCCTGGCCGACGGCCGATCACCTGCACACAGTGGCCGTCCCGGAGCAACTCGTCCGCCAGCGGCCCGCCACCCTCCAGGCAGGCAAAGACCAGGTGAAAGTCGCGTCCCAGCTCGCTGGCAAACCGCCGGACCAGGACCTCGGCCCCGCCAATTCCCAGGTCCCAGACCAGTTGGCAGACGACCGGCGCCGCGCCGCGCTGGGCACGGATCGTGCCCGCGGATGCAACACGGGTCGGGCAGGGCGTCTCGGGGACCAAGGCTGGGTTCATCGCGCGTGCAATCCGGGCAGCGCCGCGTACCCCGGCGTGGCGGACGGCGGCCAGACCAGGCCGCACTCGTTCCCGGCCGGCTGCACCGCCTGCTCCACCTGACTCGCCAACTCCAAGAGGCCCGCGGCAAAGAGCACCACGAAGTACGGCTGCTCCAGGGCCGCCAGCGTCAGGAACGAGGCCGCCACGAGGAACCCGGACAACGACAGCAGGACCATCCGCGCGGCATCACGCAGCCAGCGGACCTGCCCCGGCGGCCGGTGGAACAGCTGCTGGACGCGGCGCAGCGCGAGCAGATAGAAGCCGGCCAGCAGGGCCAGTCCCGGAAAGCCCGACTCGGCGCCGTTCTCGATCCAGATCGAGTGGGCCGCCTTGGGCGTACCAAACGAGCGGGCGACCGTCGCCTGGAAGTGCCCCGGCCCCACCCCCACCCAGGGATTGGCCAGCATCATCTGCCAGCCGTACTTCCACAGCCTCACCCGGGACTCGGCCGCGTCATCGGCCTGGGCACTCCGCCCCCGATACAGAATCGTCGAGAACCGCTCCACGGCAAACGGGCCGGCCAGCACGATGCCGCCCAGCACGGCCAGGGCGAAGATCCGGTAGTGCCGCGGCTCGCGGAATATCGTCAGCAGCGTCACCACGCCCACCACCAGCAGGGCCAGCATCCCCCCGCGCGATCCCGTCATCAGCACCGCATTGACCATCAGCCCCGCGGCCGCCAGCGCCGTCCACTTCCGCCAACCGGTCTCGGCCAGGCCCATGGCAAACGCAAAGCCGGCGACCGTGACAAAGCCCGCCGCCGCGTCGTTGTTGTCGAACCCCTCGTAGCCGAAGTAGAGCCAGTTCCCCGTACCCCACACGTAAACCGACAGATGGGCGGCCACCGCCACCACCGACTGGCTGGCGATCAGCACCCAGCCCAGCTGCTGCAGCCGCCGCGCGGAGTCGATCAGCGTGAAGCCGATCAGCACGGGCAGCACGATCTTGGCCCGCTGCTCGACGGTCCGCCACGCCAGGTCCTGGTCACCGGCGACGAGCGCGGAGACGCACAGCCAGCCGAGAAAGCCGGCCAGGGCCAGCAGCAGCGGCCGGCTGCGGGTCAGGCGCCAGTTGCCGAAGCCGCCCAGCGACCAGCCGACCAGCACGGCAATCGCCAGGATCCGGCTGTAGTTGCCCGGCGCCGTTCCCGCCGGCAGGAATTGGTCCGGGCGAATGATGGCAAACGAGATGTACGCCAGCAGCCCGTAGTACGGGTTGACCAGCGCCAGCGCCGCGCCGCAATACGTGATCAGGTAGGTCGCGAGGAGAGCCAACATGCTGGACCGATCTACCTGCGCTGGGAGGGGTCCGCGGGAGTGTCCCCGGGCGCGGCACCGCGGGAGAGGGCCGTCCGGGAGCCGATCGTCGGGGCGAGGGCCCGCGCCAGGGCACGACTGAAGACCCGGCTCCCCTCGCCGTTCAGGTGCATCCCGTCCAGGTAATGATGCGGCGCGAGATTCACGTCGCGGCAATCGACCAGCGTCATGCCCCCGGAGCGAATCACCTCGACCGGCCCCGGCGGCAGATCGTACCGGGTGTTGTCCGGCATCGTCACGAAGACGCAATGCGTCCCCGCGCCGCGGAGCATCTCGATCAACCGCGCCAGTTGGACGTAGGTCACGCGCTCGGCCGCCACGCCGCCCGCCCCCGGCCCCTCTCCGGCGTCCCGCCGGGGCGCGCGGGCGGCCCGGTTCAGCCGCTGAGTCTCGGCCTCGTAATGGGGAACCAAGGCCCGCAGGACCCGGTGACGCACCGCCTCCTGCCGCGCCAGGCTGTACGCAAAGTACGCCCCCAGGAACTGCGCACGCAGCTCCAGATCGCTCAGCACGCCCGTGCACAACTCCGGCACGTCGGCCAGCGTGCACACGTTGTGCGCCAGCCGCCGGGCCTGGGCGCGATCGGCCCGACGGTCGGCCAGCTCCTGTCCGGCGAAGCCCAGGACCACGATCTCGGGACACAGACCGGGCTGGACGAAGTGGCGCCGCAGGTAGAAATACCACTCGTCGAGACCGCTGGCGTCCGCGGCAATCTTGGCCGATGCCAGGCCCTGGAGCCCGCGCTCCGCCAGCTCGTCAAGCAGCACCTGCTCCTCGACGGCACAGCCGGTGAGGGAATTGCCCAGCAGCAGCAAGCGCGTGCCGGGGCGATCGTGCAGCCCGCGGGCCAGCGCGGGAATGCGGCGCAGATGCTGCTCGTCGGTCGACACGCGGCCCCCGACGACCCTCAGCGCCAACTCGACGCCCAGGAGCACCATCGCGACCGCGACCAGCACCTTCCATTCATCCCGCGCCGCGGACCGAGGCGGCCGCGCCCCTGCGGCCGGAGGCGGCGCAGCCCGGGAAGACGCCCTTCGCTTCGAAGTCAGATCGACGTGCATGATTCGCGCAGATCGTGGGGGCTGACCCCCGCCTGTTTCCGCCGCACTGGGCATCCCGCGGCCGTCACCCCAGGAGGGCAAACCCCAGGAGGGCAAACCCCAGGAGGGCAAACCCTGGGAGGGCGAGGCTCCTGCCGAGCCGCCGCCCGCCTCTCACGCCCGGGATGAAGCCCGGCGACATTGCCGTCGACATCCGCGAGGCTCCTGCCGAGCCGCCACCCGCCTCTCACGCTCCTACACCCTGGGAGGGCAAACCCTGGGAGGGCAAACCCTGGGAGGGCGAGGCTCCTGCCGAGCCGCCGCAACGGTCGGCGTGCGAATGAATCTCGGCACAACAGCCGCTTCGCCCGTAACCGTTCACGGGCCGGGGTCTGGTACATTTCTCGGCCAATCCGCCCGACCTGGCGCAGACGCGCAGGCCGAAAACATGGACCTGACCCCCTCGAATCCGGCGAAATGCTCCGCCGGGGTGTGAAAGCTCACGCTTCGCCCTCCCAGACCATCCACCGTTTCCCTTGAAGCCGTGGCCCGGCAATTCAGAACTGGAAATAAATGAACTTCCCCGTCGCCAACGGATGGAAGAGCACCAGCATCAGCGTGAAATAGCTGTAGACCGCCGCCCGCGACACCCAGTGGCTCCGCAGCAGCCCCAGCACATCGCGCGAGTACTCCAGCCAGCACTCCAGCAGGATCAACGGCACAACGAAGAAGGCGGTCAGCCCCAGGCCGTAAGCGGTCAACGGCGTGAAGCGCAGGTCGCCTGCCATCTGGCCCAGCATCTGGCCGGCCTGGGACAGCGTGGCGGCGCGAAACAGCAGCCAGCCCAGGCAGACCAGGTGAAACATCACGGCCACCGACAGCCAGTGCCGCGCCGTCGACCACCGTCTGGCTGGCCCAGGCCCCGCGGACCGTCGCAGTGGACGGAACAGGCAAAGCAGCAGTCCGTGGTAGGCGCCCCACGCCAGGAACGTCCAGTTCGCGCCGTGCCACAGCCCGCCCAGCAGCATGGTCAGCAGCAGGTTGCGGTAGGTCTGCCGCGTGCCGTGACGGTTGCCGCCCAGGGGAACGTAGACGTAGTCCCGCAGCCAGGTGGACAGGCTGATGTGCCAGCGCTGCCAGAAGTCGCTGGGGCTCGAGGCCAGGTACGGCATGCGGAAATTCACCATCAAGTCGAACCCCAGCCACTTCGCGGTGCCCCGGGCGATCGACGAGTACCCGGCAAAGTCACCGTAAATCTGAAATGCAAACGCGTAGAGGCCGACCAGGCAATCCAGGCCGGACAGCTGCGCGGGATCGGTGCCGAAGATGCCATCCACCAGCACCGCCAGGTTGTCAGCCACCACGATCTTGAGGAACAGCCCGCTCAGCACCAGGTACAGCCCCTCCGCGAAATCGCCCGGTCCGCGGCGCCGCGGCTGAACCACCTGCGGCAGCAGATGGCTGGACCGCTCGATCGGCCCCGCGACCAGCTGGGGGAAGAAGGCCACGAACAGGGCGAAGTCGAGCAGATCGCGGGTCGGCCGGGTGTGGCCGCGGTAGACGTCGATCGTGTAGCTCATCGTCTGAAACGTGTAGAACGAAATCCCGACCGGCAGGATGATCCGCAGGGACGGCTCGCTGAGCGCCAGCCCCAGCTGGTCTCCCAAGGCGATGAACTGGCTGACGAAGAAGCCAAAATACTTGAAGATGCCCAGCAGGCCGAGATTCGTGACGAGCGAAAACAGCAGCCACCGCCGCGCGGCAGGCGACGCGGCGGCGGAGCTTCCCCCGCCGCAGTGCTGCTCGATCCGCAGCGCTGCCACGTAGTCCACCAGCGTGGAGAAGACGATCAGCGAGAGGAACCGCCAGTCCCAGCTGCCATAGAAGACGTAACTGGCCACCAGCAGCATCCGGTTCTGCTGCCGGTGCGGGAGCACCCGGTAGAGCAGCAGCACGACCAGCAAGAACGCCCAGAAGGTGTAGCTGTTGAAGAGCATGTGCCGACGGTGGTGGCGGCGGGATGCGGCCCCGCCGCGGTCAGGTGCCGAGGGTTGGCCGAGCGAGCGCGGACTCCGTTCCCCTGGGGTTCATCTACCCGCCCGCGCCGCTGCCACGGAGGGTGGCAAATCGGATGCCGCGTCGCGGCCGCGCCTGCTCCGCGGCCCGCGGCGGCTGCAGCCGCCGAGCCGGCGGCGGAAGAAGCGGACGACTGGCCCCACGGCCCCGGCCCGCGTGTTGACGTTTCGCCACGTTCATGTTTCCGCTTCTACACGCACTTCGCCCGGCCCAGCGCCCTGGATGATCGCGGGTGGTGCAGGGGCCGGGCTGCGCGTGCCATCCTCTCGGCCCATCCGCCCGACCAGGCCGCTGCAAGACAATTACCTACCGGTTTTGTGGATCAGCCGCCGGGCGCTAGCCCGCGGTTTTCGTGCGGCAACCGTGGGCTAGCGCCCGGCGGCTGATGAGTGATTTCGGAAACTTGTTGTTTCACAGCGACCAAGCGAAGACGCGAAGGCCGAAAACATCTTCCTGACCCCCTCGAATCCGGCAAAATGCTCCACGGGCC
>Ga0209398_1000495_pt1 | contig 24260 bp, 21 predicted proteins | sample AshMeaBigSpring_FD_184125 | JGI IMG/M metagenome (GOLD analysis project Ga0209398, IMG submission 184125) | Groundwater microbial communities from Big Spring, Nevada to study Microbial Dark Matter (Phase II) - Ash Meadows Big Spring (SPAdes)... | ecosystem: Environmental > Aquatic > Deep... | reverse complement strand
CCGGTTGTGCGCGGGGGCGAGGATGGCGAGGTCCCGCTCCCCTGTGATGTGCGACAGCAGGGCGAACAGCACGGTGGCGAACACCTCGAATTGCGCCATCCCCCCCATGAGGTTGCCCCCACCGTGCTCGGCGACCCTGGCCGATCGCCCAGCACCGAGTGTCACCGTCACCCTGTCGGTGCGGGTGCCCGCCACGGGTGGCCGGGCGACGCCGTAGAAGCTGAGCGGCGCCGGCTCATGCGAAGCCTTCGCCTCCCAGTGGACGGCCGCCGCGGCGTAAGAATCCGATACCCGTGACCGTTGCTCGAACGCTGCGTAGAACTCGAAGTCGGGGTAGACGAGTGGCTCGCCATCGAGAACCCCGGCGACGGCGGTGCGGTACAGCTCGGCCAGCCGTCGGTACAGGATCGCCATCGACCACCCGTCGGTGACGAGGTGGTGCTGGGCCAGCCACCAGACGTGGTCGGCGTCACCGAGCTTGGCCAGACCGGATCGATACAACCTCTCGGTGAGTTCGAACGGGGTCGTTGCCGCAGCCGCGACGAGCGTGTGGACGGCGGCCTCCGGGTCCGGCGCCAAGGACAGATCGACAACCTCGAGACGTGAGGGGACGCCGGTGGCGACCCGGCGCTGCGGGACCCCGCCCACCTCCTCGATCACGGTGCGCATGGCGTCCGTGGCTGTCACCAGCACGTCGAACGCCGCGGCAAAGGCGGTGACATCGAGCCGTCCTGAGATCCTGAAGCTGACCACCATGTTGTACAGCGGCACCCCTGGGTGCAGCTGCTGGCCGGCCCAGATCAGCGACTGCGACCGGGTGAGTGGAGCGGTTGCTGCCGGCTCGGTCAACCTGGGACCGTCTCGTCCTCGGCGCGGCGCTGCTCGAGGTAGCCGACGATGGCCCGCACGCTCCCGAACTGCTCGACGGTGACGTCGGCGTCAGGGACCCTGACCGCAAACTGGTCCGCGATGAACGCCACCAGCCGCACGTAGGCGATCGAGTCGAAGCCGAGCGCGACAAGGTCGTCATCTGCGGCGACGGCGATATCCTCGCCCTGGTCGCGGAACTCCTGCTCGATGAACTGGGCGATGGTGGCTTCCATGTCTCTGTCCTCGTCGGCCGGATTGGTGGGTCAGCTGGTCGGGGTGTGCGTGTCTGTGTTGCGCATCGCAGCTTCAACGAGGGCGATGCGGTCTGCCTTCCCCGTCGACGTGCGCGGCACCGAGGAGACGATGCGGATCTGGCGGGGCACCGCATACTTTGGCAGGCGCGCCGCCGCATGACGCAGCAGCGCCTGACCATCGACGTCCGCCGCGGCGTCGCCGGCTCCACCTGCGAGTAGCGTGACAACCGCCTCGATCAGCTGGCTCCCGTCGCCGTCCGGAACCGCATACACCACCGCCTGCTCCACCTCTGGGTGGCTGCCGATGGCGGTCTCGATCTCGTCGAGCTCGACCCGATGTCCCCTCGTCTTGATCTGACGGTCGCCGCGCCCGACGAAGGAATAGGTGCCGTCGCTCTGCTCGATCACCAGGTCCCCGGTGCGGTAGAAGACGTCTTCACCGCCGTCGGGTCGGGTGCGGCGCAGCCGCGACCGTTCGGTCGCCAGCGGCTGGCGCCAGTAGCCGAGCATGTGGGCATCGCTGCGGATGAGCAGCTCGCCGATGTCGCCTGGCGCCACCGGCCGGTCGTGCTCGTCAACCACCATCGCCTCCATCCCCGGATACAGACCACCGATCGAGATGGGCTCGTCCGAGTCTGCGGCGAGATCGGGGACGATGAGGTATGTGCAGCCGTTGACCTCGGCAGGGCCGTATACGTTCCCGAAGCGGGCATGGGGCAGGCGTGCCATGAGGGTGCGCAGGTCCCTCGTCGGGTACACCTCGCCGCCAAAGAGGACCAGGCGGATCGCTCGCAGATCGCGATCGTCGAGGGCGCCACGATGCAGGAGTTGGACAAGGGCGAACGGGACGGCGTTGATCACCGTGACCCGCTCGTCCTCGAGCAGCTGGGAGAAACTCGCCGGGAGCCGGGCGTGACCCTCGGGGACGATCGCAACCGTGGCGCCGGCCACCGCCCCGCCAAACAGCTCGAGGGTGGAGAGGTCGAAATTGAGCGGGGCGTGGTTGGTGATGCGGTCGTCGGGCACGAAGCCGAACGTGGCAGCCGCCACCTCTGCGTAGGCCAGTGCGCTGCGGTGCGTGTGGATGATCCCTTTTGGTCGCCCGGTGGAGCCTGACGTGAAGATGATGTAGGCGAGATCGTCGCCGGTGAGGGTGACGTCTGGATCGTGGTGCGGCGAGGTCCACACCTCCTCCCAACCAACACACTCGACAGGGGCGTCACCTGGCTCGAGCCCGAGACACGTCGCAAGCCCGACCTGTGTCGACAGCTCGGCGACGGCGTTGCGCTTGGAGCGCCCGCTCACCAGGTGGCGGATCTCGCAGTCCTCCAGGATGTGGCGCACGTACCCCGTTGGGGCGTCCGGATTGATCGGCACGTATGCGGCCCCGGCCTTCATCGCCCCGTGCATCGCCACCAGGAGCTCGATCGACTTGTGGGCGAACAACCCCACCCTGTCGCCGCGACCGACACCCCGTGACCGCAGCAGGTTGGCCACGGCGCTCGATCGCCGCTCCAGCTCGGCGTACGACAGGGTGGCCCCGAGCATGGTGACGGCGGCGTGGTCGGGGGCCGCCGTCGCCGCCCTGGTGATGGCCTCAGGGATCACCCTCACCGGTTCGCGGTGCGGTGGAGCGGTCACAGCCCCAGGACCCTGGCGATGAGCAGCCGCTGGATGTCGGACGTGCCTGCGTATATCACCCCGCCGACGGCGTCGCGCAGGTCACGCTCGACCTCGGTGTCTGTGAGGTATCCGCTGCCGCCGTGGATGCGGATGGCATCGAGGCTCGACTTCACGAAGGTCTCGCTCAGGTGGAGCTTGAGCAGAGCGGCGTCGAGGGTCACCGACTCGTCGTTGGCCAGCTTCCACGCCGCCCGGTAGAGGAGGAGCCGGGCCGTCTCTAGCGCCAGCTTCATGTCGGCGATCCGGTTTGACACCGACTGGAACTTGCCGATGGGTTGGCCGAACTGGCGGCGTGACTTGGCGTACCTGACCGCCTCTTCGAGCTGGCGCTCCATCGTCCCGATCTGGCTGGCCAGGATGAACGTGCGCTCCACACCAAGGGTGCCACCCGCGATGCCGGCCCCCGCCCCCTCGGGGCCGAGCCGGTTGGCCGATGGGACAAAGCACCCGTCGAAGACGAGGTCGCCCATCGGCACGGTCCGCAGCCCCATCTTGTCCCGCATCGCGCTCCTGGTGCACCCAGGCGAGTCGGTGTCGACGAGGAAGGCGGTGAGACCCCACCTGCCCTTGGCCGGGTCGAGCGTTGCGAACACAATTGCGACACCGGCGACGGGGGCGAGACTGATGTACTGCTTTGTCCCTGTCAACCGGTAGCCGCCGTCCACCGGCTCGGCGAGCGTCGTCATCGCCATGTGGTCCGAGCCGGCGCCTGGCTCGGTGACGGCATGCGCCCCGATCAGCCGGCCCGCACACATGACGGGGAGGTAGCGCCGCTTCTGCTCCTCGGTGCCAAAGCGGAGGATGGGGTGTTGCACCGACCACATCTGCGCCGTGAGGGCAAAGGCGAGACCGTTGTCCCTGCACCCGTAACCGAGGCCCTCCATCGCCAGCGCCGCCGACAGCACGTCGGTGTCAACCCCCGTCGTGTTGTACTGCGCCGGCACAGACATCGACAGCAGGCCGAACTCGGCGCACCGCCGCCACAGATCATGGGGGAACTCGCCGCTGCGATCCCGCCCGACCACATCCCCGTTGAGGTCTTGGCTGGCGAAGTCGGCGACTCGATCCCGCAACGCCATCTGCTCCGCCGACCAGGAGAAGTCCATGGGCTCAGCCCTCCGCCACCAGCCGGCCGACCTCGTCGACCGGCGCGGCGGGCTCCTCGAGCGGGCGCTCGAAGCGGTAAGGGTCGAGGGGGTCGACGCCGATGTTCTCCAGCTCGACGAGCAGGCCGAGACCAAGCCGGTCGGCATGGTCGATGAGGAGCTGGATCCCCACCCTGTCCTCGAGCGCCCAACCGGTCGAGTCGAACACGGTGGTGCGGTTGCGGGCGTCTCGGTAGACGTCGGCGGCTGCCACCAACTCGATCAGCGAAGGACCGATCTCCTCGGGAGCGAGCTGCTGGCACTCCCCCTCCCTCATGGCCTGCTCCCGGTGGTCGGGGCAGACCAGGCTGCGGGAGAGGAAGGAGCGGGGCAGCTCGACCTTGCCGGGGAAGTCCGAGCCGACGGCGTTGACGTGCAGCCACGAGCGGGTGGGCAGGTCGTCGAAGACCGGACCCTTGCCGATGCCAATCGAGGTTGACGTGCACATGATGTCGACAGTCTGCACCAGCAGATCGAGGGGGGCGACGGACAGGTCGACGGTTGGTGGGAGCACGGCGGCAGCCCGCCCGGGCAGGCTGGCAAGGTTGGCCGCCGATGCGTCGTGGATGAGCACCTGCTCGATGGGGAAGCTGCGCAGCATGGCGTGGAGCTGGGTGATCGACTGGGCCCCGCAGCCAACGAGCCCGAGCACCCGGCTGTCCGGTCTGGCGAGGATCCGGCTGGCCACCGCCGATGCGGCGCCGGTGCGCAGCGCGGTGAGGAAGGTGCCGTCGGCAAGACCGGCGAGATGGCCTGTGGCGGTGTCGTAGACGCTCACCGTCGACAGGATCGTCGGCAGGTTGCGCCTCGTCGGGTTGCTCGGGTGGTAACCGACGACCTTGATGGTGGTCCTCTCGGCGGTGTGCATCACAGGCATCCATTCGAGCAACCCGACGTCCGGTTCGGTGTAGTGGAACCCGTCGCGCGGTCTGACAAGCGTACGTGTCTCGTCGTACTGCTCGATGGCCGCGGTCATCTTGTCGATCATCTCGTCCATCAAGGTGTCGAGACCGACCTCGGCGACGATGCGACCGACGTGGTGTCTGGCCAGGATTCTCGTCTTCACGTCACCCCCGTTAGTGCCGTCATGGTCGTCCCGACTCCACCGTCACGGCAAACCGGGACGCCATCCACGTCTCGATGTCGTCGAGCAGCCGCTCCCGATGCCCCGGCAGCGTGAAGGTGTGATCCGCCTCCGGGTAGAAGCGGACAACGACGCTGCGATCGAGATCGATCTCGGGAAAGGCGTCGTGGAGCTGGTGCGGGTAGGTGAAGCGGAGCGGACCGAGCCCGGTATAGATCATCAGCAGCTCCGTCCGCCGTCTCACCAGGGTCGCCAACTCGGCGGCGAACCGCTTCTTGGGGACGACCTCGTTCTCGAACACGACAAGCTCGCCCCCCACCGCGGACTCGACGTGCTGGCCGCGGCCAAGCCGTCGACCGATGTACCGCTTCCATCGGTCGACGTCGAGCAGACGCCCCCGGTAGTGCTCGAACTGCGAGCGCATCGTCGGGTAGGCATATCCGTCCATGAGTACGCCACCGGCGACCCGCTGGTCGACGAGTGCTGCCCTGAATGCGTTGTAGGCGCCGGTGCACAACCCGATGAGCACGAACCGCTCCGCCCCGGTGGCCGCCGCCACCGCATCCATTGCGGCGACGACGTCGTTGCGGGACCGCTCGATGTCCAGAAGACCCTCTCCGACCAACCTGCTGTCGCCGATGCCGGACATGTCGAAGCGAAAGCCCGGGAAGCCCCGGCCGGCCAGACGTCTTGCGATCTCGACGGACAGTCGGTTGGGACCGACCCGATGGAGCAAGCCGGCGTTGAGCAGGATCACCGCGGGAGCGCCTGCGCCTGTTGCACGGGGTGCGGTGAGTACACCGATCAGGTTGCGCTCGTGACCGAAGAAGAGCACCTGCTCGTTCACTGCTCCCCTCCCAGCAGCGAGACGATGCGCCCCGGCACCGCCACCGGGAGCAGCGTCGAGTACGAGGAGGCCACGTGGTCCCACGCCCCGACGTCGGGAACAACCTCGAGCCGCATCGCCTCGCCGCCGGCGGCGGCGAGCGCCCGGTACTCGGGGCGGTCCTGGGTGGCGAGCAGCGTCGCCGCCACCTCGGGCCATGGGGAAGCGGCGAGATCGATCGCCGCCAGCTCCCGCCGCAGCGGCGGCGGGTAGGGGAAACCGAGGAGCTCGTCGCCGAGCACGTCGCCACGGGGTGGCCCGCCCCGACGGGTGACGAGCATCTCCCTGTGCATCGTCTCGAGCGTGGCGAGATAGGCGGCTCCCGACACGACCGGGTCCCACAGCACCAGCCGGTCGAGAGCCAGCCCCGAGCGGCAGGCGAGTGCGGCAAGCGTCGCCCCGTGTCGGATCCCGACGGCGGTGAGCGGGCCGGCCCCTGAGATCTCGGTCAACTCGGTCGCGGCGGCGACCACGTCCTCGACCCAGCGTGACACGGTGGCGTCACCACTCTCCCCTGAGGAGTCGCCCGTGCCGAAGTAGTCGAAGCGGAGCACGTGTCGCCCCTGGCGCACCAGCAACCTTGCCACATTGCGCAATGCCCAGTGGGTGCGCATGTACTCCCACCCGATCGGCGGGCACAGCAGCACGGCGGGGGCTCCCGCCTCCCACCTCGCCGGTCCGGTGTGGATGCCAAACAGCGGAGTGGCCGATGGTCCGAAGAAGAAGGCGCTGGTACCGACCCGATGTGACCCCTCCCCGGGCGCCGGGGCGGAAACGTCCGAGGCTGCGGGGGCCGAGCCGAGGGCGGCCGCCACCTGCCCGAGGGTGTTGAGCAGCACGACTCGCGGGCTGAGTCGCTCGCCTGTTGCGGTGTGGATCCTGGCGATGAGCTGCATGGCCAGCACCGAGTGGCCACCGAGGTCGAAGAAGTTGTCACCCATGCTCACCTCCTCGACGCCGAGCAGCTCGCCGCTCAGGGCGGCCACCAGCCGCTCCGCCGCGGTGCGGGGCCCGATGGGAGCGTCGCCACGGGTCACCCCGCCGAGGGTGTCCGGGAGCGCCGCCCGATCCAGTTTGCCGTTGCCGGTGAGGGGCAGAGCGTCGAGGCGCACCAGATGCTGCGGAACCATGTGCTCCGGGAGCCGGGAGCGCAGGAAGTTGCGCAGCTCGCTCACGGTCGGGGTGGTGGTCGCCGTAGCCTCGTAGTACCCGACCATCCGCTGATCGCCGACGTGTGGCTCCCGCACGGCGACGGCGGCGGCGACGATCGAGGCATGGGTGGCGAGCACCGTCTCGATCTCGCCGAGCTCGATGCGAAAGCCCCGCACCTTCACCTGGTCGTCACTGCGACCCAGGTATTCGACGACACCGGAGGGGAGCCGGCGGGCGTGATCGCCTGTGCGGTACATCCGGGTACCTGGCGCAAACGGGTTGGCGACGTAGACGGCGTCGGTGAGGGCGGGCTGGTCGAGATAGCCGCATGTCACGCCGGCGCCGGCCACGTAGAGCTCGCCCACCGCCCCGGGCGGGACAGGAGTCAGACACGCATCGAGGACGTGGACCTGGGTGTTGGCCGCGGGGCGCCCGATGGGGACCGAGACAGCGGTGTTCTCGCTCGGGTCGAAGCGGTGGATCATGCAGCCGACGGTGGCCTCGGTGGGGCCGTACTCGTTGAAGATGGTGATCCGCCCGCCCGAGGCCTCGACGGTGCGGCTCGCCAGCGTGGTCGTTAGCTCCTCCCCGCCAACGATGAGGGTGCGGATCCGAGTGGTCGCCAGGTCATGAGGCTCGAGCACCGCAAGATGGGAGGGGGTGAGCTTGACGACATCGACCCGATCCTCGGCAAACACATCGATGACGGAGAGATCGGCAGCGGCGGCATCCGGGTAGACCACAACGGACCCGCCACACAGCAGCGGCAGGTACATCGAGGTGACGGTGAGGTCGAAGCCGACCGAGGTGTAGAGCGGGAGGCTCACCGCACCGTCGCCGCCGTACTGCGTGCCCGCCCACGCCACGTAGTTCATCAGGTTCCCGTGGGTGACCACGACGCCTTTGGGTCGCCCGGTCGACCCTGAGGTGTACATGACGTACGCCGCATCGCTCGGGATGACGCTGTCGGGGACCGCATCGGGTTCCGCCGGCGACGCCTGCTCGAGGGGAAGGGTCACGACCTCGATGGTCGTCGACGGCAGCCCCACCGCCAGCTCGGTGTTGGTGACAACCACCTGCGCTCCGCTGTCTGCGATCAGCAACGCCACCCGCTCACGGGGGTGGTGGCGGTCGATGGGGACGTACGCCGCCCCCGCCTTGAGCGCACCCCACACTGCCACCATCAGCTCGATCGATCGGGGCAGGTAGACGGCGACCCGTAGCGTCCCGTCGTGGGGTTGGGCGGCGATGACGGCGGCGAGCGCATCGCTGCGCTCGTCCAGCTCGCGGTAGGTGATCGTGGCGGGGCCACACACAACCGCCGCCGCCTCAGGGGTGCGTGCGACCTGGCTGCGGAAGGCGGCGAGGACGGTGTCGTGGGGCAAGGCCGTCGCCGTGTCGTTGACGGCGGCGAGCGTCGCCTCCTCGGTGGCGGTCAGCATCCGCAGCGCCATGATGGGCGTCTCGGGGGCGGCCACCATCGCCTCGACAAGGGTGGCGTAGTGGGCCAGCAGCCTGGCCCCCGTCGCCTCGTCGAAGTCGCCGGTGTCGAAGTCGAGCTCCACCCTGATGTCGTCTGCCGCCTCGACGGTGACCGAGACCGGGAAGCTGTTCCGCCCGTAGCCTGCGATGGTGCGATAACGCAGCGTCCGACCCGTCGAGGTGTCGGACCCCCCGAACCCCCAGAAGGCGAACAGGGTGTCCGTCGGGGTGACGCCTCCGCCGAGCTCGGTCCATCGCTGGACCGATGTCAGCGGGGTGTACTGGTGCTCGAGCATCTCGCTCTGCTGCGTCTGCACGCCGGCGAGCCACTCGACCACGGGACGGCCGGCATCAACGGTTGTGCGCAGCACCAAGGTGTTGATGAACATCCCGACCATCGACTCGACACCGGTGAGCGAGTAGGGGCGGCCGGAGCTGACAACACCGAGCGCAACGTCCGCCTTTCCCACATAGCGGGAGAGCACGATGGCCATCGCCCCCGAGAGCACCGTGTTGAGGGTCAGCCGGTGACGTCGCGCCAGGTTGCGGAGACCGGCGCTCAGCGGTGCGCCGAGCGACACGGAGCTGCGGACGTAGCGCCACTCCTCGGCGGCCGCCCCGACCGCGGCGAGCCGGGTCGGCTCGCTGAACCCGGCGAGCTGACGGCGCCAGAAGCCCTCGGCCGCAGCAGGATCGAGCGACCCCAGCCAGCGAACGTAGTCGCCAAAGGGTCGCACAGGGGGCAGCTCGGGTTCACGGTGCTCGGCGAGCGCCTCGTAGGTGTCGAAGACCTCTCGCAGCACGGTTGTCGCCGACCAGCCGTCTTCGAGCAGGTGGTGCTGGCTCCACACCATCTCGTGGCGGTCGTCGGCGAGCCTGAAGACGAGGATGCGCATGAGGGGCGGCGCATCGAGGGCAAACCGGCGGCGTCTGTCGTCGACGCAGCGAGCATCGATGACCCCGACCGGGTCGGTCTCGCCGCTGACGTCGACGAGCTCGACCGCTACGTCGACACCCTGACACACCAGCTGCACAGGTGGCGCAGGTTCCTCCCAGACAAATGCGGTGCGCAGCGCCGGGTGGCGATCGACGATGCGCGACCATGCCTGCTGGAAGCGGGCCACGTCGAGCGGTCCTTCGATGGCCACCCGCTGCTGGATGACGTAGAGGTCGTCGACGGCGGCGGCAACGGCGTGGAAGAACATCGCCTCCTGGACCGGCGAGAGCGCATAACTGTCTTCGACGGCGTTCCGTGCCTTGTCGAACCGCGATGCAGGCACTTACCCCTCCTCGAACGCGGCCTAACAGTGGCGTTGGGTTGACACAGCCCCTTTGCGGCATCGTAAGCCGGCTCACAGCGCTAGCTCGACGGTCGCCGATTAGCCTGCCGACAGACACGTCTCAGGTGCCATATCCTGATCGGCGGTGAACGGTCGACCTGCCGGCGAGACAAGCATTGCATCGAGCCGCACCCCCCAGCCGCGGCTCCCCCGTCATGTCGTGTTCGTTGCGCTTGCGGGAGACGTCGCCGAGGTCCCGCCGTTGCTGCCCGAGGAGGAGACGCTCCTGTCACCGAGGGCGCGACCGGCCCGCCGCCACGACCTTGCCATGGGAAGGGCGGCCGCCCGCCTGGCCCTCGCCCGGCTTGGCGGACCCCCGGCCCCGATCATGCGCGGACCGCACCGGGAGCCGCTGTGGCCCGATGGCGTCGTCGGGTCGATCACCCACGCCGCCGGGCATGCGCTCTCCGCCGTGGCGCCGGTCGGCGAGTGTGGCGGGCTCGGTCTCGATCTCGAGCATCGCGGCCGCTTCTTCCCCGCGCTGGCCGACCACGTGGCGTTTGCCGAGGAACGGGAGTGGCTCGCCGGGTGTGCCGAGCCCGATCGCCCCGCCGCCACCCTTGCGCTGTTCTCGGCGAAGGAGACCATCTACAAGGCCTTCTTCCCCAGGATCGGGCGCTTCTTTGGCTTCACCGCGGCGCAGGTGACGCCAACCACGGACCGGGGCACGCTCACCGGCCGCCTCCTCGCCCCGCTCGACCCGTCCTACCCGACGACACGGACCTTTTCCATCGACGTTGCCTGGTCGGGCGACCTGGTGCTCACCTCGCTCGCCCTCCCGCCTGGCTGAGCGGCGGACCCCGCAGACCCCGGCCGAGCGGAACCAACAGTCCACCGGGGGACGTGTCGCCGCAACATGTGATGCCCGGCCGGCACCCCAACGGCTACACCTCGATCCGGTCGTCGAGCAGCGACCGGGCTGCGGCGGCGAGCTCACTCCGCGCCACACCGGCGGGCCGGTGCAATCGAGGCCGATGGCATGGCCCGCACCGGGGCCGCCAGCCCCAGCGACACCTACGTGCGTGGCGGCAAACAGGGGCGGGTCGCCTGCGGCGCCATGGTTGACGACGGCTGCGCGGCGCGTGTTGCCGGCCGTCACCGTGACCTCCTGTGCGCACCGGGGACGAGGCGCGGCCGGTGTGCTAAACAACCACCCTATGCGCACAATCGTCGAGGCGTCCGGGCTAATGAAACGCTACGGAGAGGTGACGGCCCTTGCCGGGCTCGATCTGGTTGTCGAGGAGGGCACCGTCCTCGGGCTTCTCGGCCCAAACGGTGCCGGGAAGACAACGGCGGTGTCGATCCTCACCACCCTCCTCGAGCCTGATGCCGGGACGGCCCACGTCGCAGGACTCGACGTCATGCGCCAGCCGGCCGAGGTGCGCAAGCGCATCGGTCTGTCCGGGCAGTATGCCGCCGTCGACGAGCACCTCACCGGGTTCGAGAACCTCGACATGATCGGGCGTCTCTACCACCTCGGTCGGCAGAAGGCCCGCACCCGCGCTCGCCAGCTGCTGGAGCGGTTCGACCTTGCCGATGCCGCAGACCGCCCCGTCAAGACCTACTCGGGTGGTATGCGACGCCGGCTCGACCTCGCCGGCGCCCTTGTCGCAGAACCGCCGGTGCTCTTCCTCGACGAGCCGACCACCGGACTAGACCCGAGAAGCCGGGTCGAGCTGTGGAGCATCATCCGCGACCTCGTTGGACGCGGCGCCTCGCTGCTGCTCACCACGCAATACCTGGAGGAAGCCGACCAGCTCGCAGACGACATCGTCGTCATCGACCACGGGCGGGAGATCGCCCACGGGCACCCGGACGAGCTCAAGGGCTTGATCGGCGGCGAGCGCATCGTGGCGACGCTGGTCAGCCCGGATGCGCTCGACTCCGCCAGCAGCGTGCTGGCCCGCTTCGCCGTCGGCGAGATCACGGTCGATCAGCGGGCCCGCACCCTCGTCGCCCCCATCTCCGGCGGCGCCCCGATGCTGTCGGAGGCCTTGGTTGCGCTCGAGGCCGCAGGGGTTGAGCTGCGTGACGTCGGGTTGCGCCGTCCCACGCTCGACGACGTGTTCCTCATGCTCACCGGTCACCTGGCCGAGCCCGAGGAGACGCCGGACACCGCTCCCGTCACGACCCGTTCGGAGGCATGACCATGGAGAGCGTCCTCACCGCCTTGGCAGACGGCGTTGTCATCGCCAAGCGCAACATCATCAAGATCAAGCGGGTTCCCGAGATCCTCGTCTTCGTGTTGATCTCGCCGATCATGTTCGTGCTGCTGTTCGCCTACGTGTTCGGTGACTCGATCGACATCCCCGGCAGCTCGTACCGCGAGTTCCTCATCGCCGGGATCTTCGCCCAGACTGTTGTCTTCGGGGCGACGTTCACCGGGGCCGGTCTGGCCGACGACATGCAAAAAGGCATCATCGACAGGTTCCGGTCGCTTCCCATGTCCCGCTCAGCCGTGCTGGTGGGTCGCACCGCAAGCGACGTGATCTACAACGCCGCCTCGTTGTTGATCATGGCGTTGAGCGGGCTCATCGTCGGCTGGCGCATCCACAACGGGGTCCCAAACGCCCTGCTCGGGTTTGGTCTCCTCCTGCTGTTCGCCTACGCCTTCTCGTGGGTGATGGCGTACGTGGGGTTGATCGTCCCGAGCGTCGAGGTGATCAACAACGCCGGCTTCATGGTGATCTTCCCGCTCACGTTTATCGCCAACACGTTCGTGCCCGCCGAGAACCTGCCGACACCGCTGCGGGTCTTCGCCGAGTGGAACCCGGTGTCTGCGATCACCCAGGCGGCGCGGGACCTGTTCGGCAACATCCCGCCAGGGAGCCCTGAGCCGACGGTGTGGGCGTTGCGCAACCCCATCCCGTACACGCTGTTGTGGGTGGCGGTGATCATCGGCATCTTCGCCCCGCTTTCGGTGATGCGGTACCGCAAGGCGAAGAAGCGGGGTTGACGGCTCAGCCGGCGCCGCCGTCGAAGGCCGTCCGACGCCGTTGTCCGTGTACCACAGGTTGGGGACGATCCTGTGCACGGTGCGCTCCTCCGATCGGCAGCCGACGAGCTCCGATCACGCCCGCCCGCCGCAAAGTAGGCTCCCGCCATGGCAAACGACACAGTCGCTCTTCAGCCGGTCGATGCGGTGGAGGTCACCGTACTCGTCGACAACTTCGTCGACATCCTCGCCGCCGCGGACGCCACCACCCGCCGGCCTCCGCTCCCCCCGATCCTGGTCGCTCCCGAGATCGAGCACCTGCGAGCGGAGCACGGCTACTCGCTCCTGGTGACCGTCATCCGCAACGGGTTGCGCTCGTCGATCCTGTACGACGCCGGGCTTGGATTCGACACGCTCACCCACAACCTCGACGTGCTCCAGGTGAGGGCGGGCGACATCAGAGCCATCGTGCTGTCCCACGGGCATGCCGACCACCACGGTGGCCTCGAGGGGATCGTGCAGCGGATCGGCTACAACGGTCTTCCTCTCGTGCTCCATCCTGACGCCTGGCAGCAGCGCCGCGTCGTCTTCCCCACCGGCACCGAGATCGCCATGCCCCCACCGTCACGGTCGGCGTTGGAGGGCGAGGGTGTCACCATCGTCGACGAGCGGGGACCGACCCTTCTCCTCGACGCGGCGATCCTGGTCTCGGGGCAGACGGAGCGGACCACCCCGTTCGAGCGGGGCTTCCCCTGGCAGGAGCGGCGCACCGATGCGGGTTGGGAGCCCGACCCGTGGATCTGGGACGACCAGTCGATCGCCGTCGATGTGGCCGGCAAGGGGCTGGTCATCCTGTCGAGCTGCAGCCACTCCGGTGGCATCAACGTGATCCGCCACGTCAGCCGCGTTACCGGTTTGTCGAAGGTGCACGCCTTCGTCGGCGGGCTCCACCTCACCGGTGGACTCTTCGAGCAGATCATCCCCGCCACCGTCGACGAGCTCGTCGCTATCGCACCCGACTTTGTCATCCCCGGTCACTGCACGGGTTGGCGGGCCACAAACGAGATCATCGCCCGCATGCCGCACGCCTTCCTCCAGACGAGCGTCGGCACCACCTTCGTGTTCGGGGGTGCGTGACCCCTCGGGTCAGGTTCCGGATGGCTGCAGCAGGTCGGGGTGGCCCGCTGCGTAGCGTTGGCCCGCCTCGAGCGAGAACTCGAGCGACAGGTGGTGCTGGTCGAACGACATCGGCACGCCACCGCTCGACTCGGTGGCGCAGGTCTCGACCTTGCGGTCTGTGCACAACAGCGCCACCCGGTCGACGTACACGTCGGTCATCGCCAGCACCTCGTCGTACAGGCCGAAGCGGCTCGGGTCGTCCTCGAAGTACTCGACGTTGCCAGGGTCGGCGCACGCTCCTGTCGACCCCGTCATGTTCACCAACCGCGGGCACGGCGTCGCAAGGTTGATGTAGCCGCCGAGCGTCACCACGCGGGCGGCAGGTGCCCGCTCCGTGATCCAGGCGACAAGCTCGAGGAACTTCCCCTTGTCTGCGGCGTACGGCCGGTTGGCGGCGTACACCACGACATCGAGGTCTTGGGCTATCGCAAACAGCGAGTCGAGACGCCGCTGGCAGTTGGCGTTGTCCGATCGCCAGCCGGCGTCGCTTACAACAAGACCGGGACAGTCGTTTGTGGTGCCGAACGACATGAGGTTGACGTCCGGGTCGGCGCCGAAGCCGCCTGCAATGAAGTTGAACCCGTCAGGCTCGTGGGAGTTGCCGAGCACGAGGACCTGCACGGGCCGTTCCAGGTGACATCGCTGCCGGTTGTCTATGGCGCGGAGGGAGCACCCATCCCGGATCAGCTCGAATCGATCATCCATCCCGGTGCGGATCGCCTCGGGGGAGAGCAGGAGGTTGGGGAAGCGCCACGCCCACCCATCGCCCACCACAACGAGCGCCATCACCGCCGCCACCCCAGCCGACACGGCGACGGTGCGGAGCGTGAAATGGGCCGGCGACACCGTCGTCCTGCCGCCCGCCGCCGCCGCGCCCCGCCGGTAGAAGCGACGTTCGACACCGTGGTGGAGTGCCAGCGTGCCAAGGAGGGTGAGAGCGGCGAGCGCCAGCTGCTCCGGAGCCGTGAGCGCCAGCCCGGTCCGGTAGCGGTACAGGGTGATGATCGGCCAGTGCGCCAGGTACATGGAGTACGAGACCCTCCCGATCCACACCGCCCCGCTGCTCTCGAGGAGCGGTCGTCCCAGCCGACCCTGGCCGCGGGTGCCGGCGACCATGAGCAGCACTGTGCCAAGCGTTGGCGGCAGCGCCGCCAACCCAGGAAAGGAGGTGGCGGCGTCGTACAGCACCACCGCACCGACCACCATCAGGATCCCCACCAGGAACACCAGGTCCTTGCCGCGGGCCGAGCGGGGCCCGATGGATGGGAGCAACCCGACAAGGGCGCCGACCCCGAACTGGAAGATGCGAAACGGGAAGAGGTAGAAGGCGGCCACGGGATCGATGGCGTGCATCCACAGCGCCGCCACCAGCCCGATCACGGTGACGGCGGCCACTGAGACGACGAGCGGCACCCGGCGCCGCAGCGCAACCAGCCCGACGACGAGCGCCGGCCATATCAGGTAGAACTGCTCCTCGACACCGAGCGACCAGGTGTGGAGCAACGGCTTCAGCTCGGCGGCGGTGTCCCAGTAGCCGGACTCGGTGAAGAACACGATGTTGGAGAACGAGCCGAGGGCGGCGATCGCAGAGCCGGCAAACGGGCCCATGTCGTCTGGGAGCAGGATCACCGAGGCGGCGATGGCCGTCACCGCCACCGTTGCGATGAGCGGTGGCACCAGCCGTCTGATGCGCCGCTGGTAGAAGGCGGCGAAGCGGAACGTGCCTTCGAGGGCCTTCTCCAGGATGAGGGCCGTGATCAGGAAGCCGCTGATCACGTAGAAGACGTCGACACCGACATACCCGCCCTGGAAACGCGTCAGCTCAAGGTGGAACAGCAGCACTGCGATCACCGCCACGGCCCGCATCCCGTCGATGTCGGGGCGGTACTTGGCTGAGGTCGCGGCGGCGTCAGCGGGCACTGGTGTCACCAGCAGGGGAGTCTCCAACGTCGCGAAGTATACGATCGGGGGCGGCGGTCACCCATCTGACCACGACGGCTCAGGACAGTGCGCCGACCGCCAGGAGGATGACGGTGACAACGGCGATGCCGATGCGGTACCACCCGAAGTTGCCCAACGGCCGGGTCCTCAGGTACCCGACCATCCACCGCACCGCGGCGTATGCGGTGACAAACGCCACCAGCGCACCAAGCAGCGGCGTTCGCCACCCGTAATCGGCGAGAAGCGTCGCACCGTTGTTGCCGAGATCCCACACCGTCGCCGCCAGCAGCGTCGCCAGACCGAGCAGGAAGCTGAACTCGAGTGCTGCGGCGAGGGTGAGCCCGACGGCGAGGGCGGCGACGATGGAGACGAGGCTGCGGCTGACGCCGGGCCACATGGCGGCGACCTGGGCGACACCGATCAGGATGGCGCCACGGGTGGTGAGTGCTTCGAGTTCGCGATCGCCGTGGGTCTGGCCCCACCACAGCAGGAAGACCCCCCCGGCCGCCCAGGCGACCACGATCGGCCATGGACCAAACAGACGGTCCTTGATGGTCGTCTGGAAGACGACCCCGACGGCGGCTGCGGGGAGAAACGCCACAACGAGCCGGCCAACCAACCGCCGCCCCACCTGGTCATGCCCGAGAATCCCCTGCACCATCGTGCGAATCCTGGTGCGGTACAGGGCCAGCACGGCGGCGATGGCGCCGACCTGGATCGCAACGGCGTAGGTGTCGGCGGCGGTCTTGCCGGCGCCGGCGCCGAGACCGATCAACCGCTGGGTGACCAGCAGATGGCCGGTGGACGACACCGGGAGATACTCGGTGACCCCCTCGACGGCGCCGAGCAGCACCGCCTTGGGGACGGTGAGAAGACCGGTGCCGCCACCGAGGGCGAGACCAACCATGAAGGCGGCGAGGATGGCGGCCCCCACCAGCTCGCCGGTTGTCAGGAGCCGTCCCGTCTTGGGGACACCGACGCCGTCAGGTGCGGGGCGGTCGTCCAAGCCCACGTTCGCTCACAGCCAGTCGCGGTGTCGGAACAGCGCATACAGCCCGATGGACAGGAACACGATGAGCACGGACGACGCGATCACTCCGCTGGTGCTGCCCGAGCCGGGGAAGGGGAGGTTCATGCCGTAGTAGCCGGTGACAAGCGTCGGCACCGCGACGATCGCCGCCCAGCTCGTGACTCGCTTGACGATCTGGTTCTGGCGGTACTCGCGAAGGGTGAGGTTGGTCTCGACGATGGTGGCGACGAGCTCCCGCAAGGTATCCGCCGCCTCGGTGATACGCAGGACGTGGTCGTAGACGTCCTGGAAGTATGCATACATGGCGACGGGGATGATCGTGTCCTCTCGGCGCATCAACCCCCCGACCACTTCCCGCATCGGCACCACCAGGCGGCGAAACCGCACGAGGTCGCGCCTGGCCTCGAACCAGCGGCGTTGCTCGGTGGCGGCAATCGCCAGCCCCGAGAACAGGTCGTCGCTCACATCCTCGTAGTAGTCGTCGAAGAACCCGACTGTTTCGAAGTAGCCGTCCACGACGACGTCGAGCAGACCGTAGAGCAAGAACGCGGTGCCGTGGGCCAGTTGGGCGCTCGACCGTTCCCACCGGCTCATCACCGGCGCCATCGAGAAGCCGTCGTTCTTGCGCACCGTGATCAACCACCGGTTGCTGACAAAGGCGTCGATCTCGGTGGCGGCGAGCCCGATGCCGTCAGGGGTGATACGCACCCCATGGCACACCAGGAACAGATGAGTGTCGTAGTAGTCGATCTTTGGTCGCTGGTGGGGTCCCACGGCGTCCTCGACGGCGAGCTCGTGCAGACCAAGCTCGCCGGCGAGCTCGTGGAGGCTCTCTCTGTCCGGCGCACAGAAGTCGACCCACACCGTGACGTCGGGTTGCTCGAGGTAGTCGGATACGTCGGCGACAGGGAAGTCCTCGGCGAGGATGACGCCGCCTCGGTATGCGCGTGTGGTCGCCTGCTCCATGCTGCTCCCTCGATGCCCGCGGCAGCGGGGTCCCGCCGGCGGCCGGGGTCGAGGTTACCCGGCGCGCCGCTCTCCGCTGCGCCGTCTCCTCGGCTGGCCCCGGCGGGTACGATCTACGCCCAAGCAGACACGAGGCGAGGAGTTGCCCATGAGCGGTGTCAGAGTCCTGGTCGGGACGAGAAAGGGCGGCTTTGTGCTCACCTCGGACGAGAAGCGCCAGGAGTGGCACGTGGACGGGCCTCACTTCGCCGGCTGGGAGATCTTCCACATGACCGGCTCGCCTGTGGCGCCGGATCGGCTGTACGCCTCCCAGACCAGCGGCTGGTTCGGTCAGGTGATCCAGCGCTCAGATGACGGTGGGACGACCTGGGAGCCGGTCGGCAACGAGTTCCTCTACGAGGGGGACATCGGCACCCACCTGCACTACGACGACACACCGCGGCCGTGGGAGTTCAAGCGGGTGTGGCATCTCGAGCCATCGCTGCACGACCCCGAGACCGTGTACGCCGGGGCCGAGGATGCTTCCCTGTTCAAGTCGACAGACGGCGGAGGCACCTGGTCAGAGCTCACGGGATTGCGCCGCCATGGCACCGGCGAGACGTGGACGCCCGGAGCCGCCGGGCTTGCGCTGCACACCATCATGCTCGACGGCGCCGATCCGCAGCGGATGTTCGTGGCGGTCTCGGCGGCTGGCGCCTTCCGCAGCGAGGACGGCGGCGCCACCTGGAAAGCGATCAACCGCGGGTTGGTGTCGGGCAACGAGCTACCCGACCCGGATGCCGAGGTCGGCCACTGCGTGCACCGCCTCGCCATGCACCCGTCCCGACCCGACGTGTTGTTCATGCAGAAGCATTGGGACGTGATGCGCAGCGATGACGCCGGGGACAGCTGGCACGAGGTGAGCGGCGAGCTGCCCAGCGACTTCGGGTTCCCCATCGCCGTCCACGCCCACGAGCCGGACACCGTCTATGTGGTGCCGATCAAGAGCGACTCCGAGCACTTCCCACCTGACGGCAAGCTGCGGGTGTACCGCAGCCGCACCGGGGGCAACGAGTGGGAGCCGCTCACAAAGGGGCTGCCGCAGAAGGACTGCTACGTCAACGTGCTGCGGGACGCCATGGCGGTCGACACGCTCGACACGTGCGGCATCTACTTCGGCACGACCGGTGGACAGGTGTACGCCTCGCCCGACGGCGGCGACAACTTCGCGCCCATCGTGCGCGACCTGCCTGCGGTGTACTCGGTCGAGGTGCAGACGCTGCCGTGATCCTGGTCCGTCTCCCCTATCACCTGCGGAACCTCGCCGGGGTCGGGTCCCAGATCGAGCTCGATGTCGCCGCACCGGTGACGCACCGAGCCGTGCTCGATGCCCTCGAGAGCCGCTACCCGATGCTGCGGGGGACGATCAGGGACCACGTCACGCATGCTCGCCGCCCCTTCGTGCGCTTCTTCGCCTGCGAGGAGGACCTGTCGAACGACCCGCCGGACACCCCCCTCCCCGCAGAGGTCGTCGACGGGTGCGAGCCGTACATGATCGTCGGGGCGATGGCCGGCGGCTGAGAACCGGCGAGACGACGCCACCCGCAGGTCGGTGTCACGAGTGGGGATGGGTCCCGGCGGCACGGTCGACGTGGACGTGGCGGATCGAGCCAGCGTGGGCCGGGTCGTCGAACACCAGCCTGCCGTCGACCTCGACGATCTGGGATTGGTAGGCGTCCGACAAGACGGGGCCGCGCAGCACCGCATCGGGTGGGCCTTCCGCCACCACCCGCCCGGCCAGCAGGATGACGTGGTCGGAGCGGGCCGCCTCGGCCAGGTCGTGGGTGGTGACCACCACGGTGCGCCCTCCGGCTCGCTCGTCAGCGATGACCTGCTCGATGACCGCCGTCGATGGCCCGTCGAGGGCGGTGAGCGGCTCGTCCATGAGCAACATGTCGCGGTCCTGGGCAAGACCCTGGGCGACAAACACCCGCTGCCGCTGCCCGCCTGACAGCTCCTCGAGATGCCGGTCGACAAGATCGGTCAGCCCCAGCCGCTCGATGGCGCCGTCGACCGCTGCCCGGTCGGGTGGCCGGAAGCGCCCGAGCAGCCCGAGCGAGGCATACCGCCCCATTGAGACGACCTCGCGGACGGTGACGGGCAAGCCCGGGCTGACCTGGGTGCTCTGCGGCACAAGCGCCAGTCGCGCCCGCACCTTGGCCGGGTCGTTGCCAAGCACCTCGACCCGACCCGCCACCGGGGCGTGGAGACCGGCGATCGCCGCAAGCAACGTCGTCTTCCCCGATCCGTTTGGCCCGATGAGCGTCGTGAAGCTGGCGGCGGGCACGGTGAAGTCGGACGCCCGCACCGCAACGATCTGGCCGTACGCCAGCTCGGCGAGATGCCCGCACGCTGCTGCGATCAGACCCGGCACGAGGAGCACACCCCCTCGACCTCGAGCACGTGACCGCCAAGCTCGTACCCGGCCGACCCGGCAACGGAGGCGGCGACCGTGTCGAGCACCGTCTCGGTTGCGGCATCGAGCTCGACATCCTCCACCGTTCCGCAGTCGATGCACACGACGTGGTGGTGGTGGCCGGTGAGCCACTCGGCGAGCTCGAAACGGGCGAGACCCACGGCATCGTGGTGCCTGCGCACGATCCCCGACTCGTCGAGCACGGTCAGCGACCGGTAGAGCGACGAGAGCGGCACCGACCTGATGCGCTTGTGGAGATCGGCGGCCGACTGCGGTCCGCTGACCCGCTGCAGGGCCCCGATGACGGTCCGACGCCCGCTGGTGTAGCGGACACCGCGGGTGGCGAGCCGCCTGCCGACCTCGGCGTGGATCTCGGATGGCCGCGGCCCTCGTGCCACGTCTTCGCCTCCCGAATAGCTGATTATGATTCTCAATATAGCTCACTGCCCCGACGATGGAGAACCCGATCGTTGCCAGGAGAACCATCCCGTTGCTCACCGCTGCCGCCCTCGTCCTCGCAGCATGCGGTGGAGGCGAAGACGCCGCCGACACCACGGCGGCGACCGGAGCGCTCACCATCGTCGCTACCACCTCCGTGCTCGGAGATGTCGTGACCAACATCGTCGGTGCCGCCGCAACGGTCGAGGTCATCATGGGAGCCGGTGTCGACCCGCACGACTTCCAACCGTCGCCGCAGCAGGCGGCCGCCATCCAATCGGCGGATCTGGTGATCGCCGTCGGTCTCGGGCTCGAGGAGGGGCTACTCGACGTGATCGCCTCTGCCGAGAACGACGGGACGCCCGTCATCGAGCTCGCCGCACAGCTCGACCCCATCGCCTTCGCCGGGAGCCGCGGCGACGAGAGCGGCGGGGAGGACCCCCACTTCTGGCAGGACCCGTCCCGCATGGCCACCGCCGTCGAGCTCATCGCCGATCGTCTCGGGGCGATCGACGGCTCGGTCGATTGGGGCGCCACCGCCGCCGCATACGCCGCTCAGCTGAGGGCGCTCGACGCCGCGATCGATGAGCAACTCGCCTCGATACCCGCCGAGCGCCGCAAGATCGTCACCAACCACGACGCCTTCGGCTACTTCGCCGATCGCTACGGCTTCGAGATCGTCGGCGTCGTCATCCCCGGTGGCAGCACGCTCGCCGAGCCGAGCGCCGCCGACCTGGCCGGTATTGTCGCCACGATCGAGGAGGAGAGGGTGACGGCCATCTTTGCCGAGAACACCAACCCTGCCGTCCTCGCCGAGGCGGTGGCGGCCGAGCTCGGCGGCGAGGTGAGGGTGTTCGAGCTCCACTCCGACTCGCTCGGCGAGCCAGGATCACCCGCCGCCACGTACATCGGGCTGCTGAGGACAAACGCTGCGACCGTGGCCGGGGCCCTGTCGTGAAGACCGACCAACGTATCCTCCCCGCATGAGCTGGCTGATGGAGCCCCTGGCACTCGGCTTCATGCAACGGGCCCTGGTGGCCGGCATCCTCGCCGCCGTCATCGCCGCCCTGGTGGGGACCTGGGTGGTGCTGCGCGGGCTCAGCTTCATGGGTGACGCCCTGGCCCACGGCGTGTTACCCGGCATCGCCCTCGGCGTCGTCCTGGGGTTCGACCTCACCGTAGGGGCGGCGGTGTCTGCGCTTGCGATGGTGGCCGGGATAAGCCTCGTCCACCGCTTCTCGCGGCTCGGAGAGGACACGGGGATCGGGCTGCTGTTCGTCGGGATGCTGGCGACAGGTGTCGTCATCATCTCCAAGTCAGACGCCTACTCGGGGAGCCTCACCGGCATCCTCTTTGGCGACGCCCTCGGGGTGACCACAGGCGATGTGTGGGCCCTCGCCGCCACCGCCGCCGTGTCGCTGCTGGCGACGGCCGTGCTCTATCGAGCCTTCCTCGCCCTGTCCTTCAACGAGCAGAAGTCGGAGATGCTCGGGCTCCACCCGACGGCAACCCACGCCGCCATGCTGGCGCTTGTGACGATGGCCGTTGTGGCCTCGTTCCGGACCGTGGGCACCCTCCTGGTGTTCGGGTTGCTGGTGGCGCCCCCGGCCACTGCGGCGTTGATCGCCCGCAGGGTGCCGGTGATGATGGCGGTGGCCGCAGGGTTGGGCGCCCTCTCGGTTCTGGGTGGGCTCCTCGTCTCCTACCACGCCGACACCGCCGCGAGCGCCACGATGTCGGCCACGTCGGTTGCGCTGTTCTTCGTGGTGTTGACGGGGCGGACGATTGTCGTGCGTTTCGGGAAGCCGGCGGGAACGGCTGCGACCGCCGAACGGCGGCACTGACACCCACCCGGGGCCGGTTCGACCCGACCGGGTGCAGGGGCCCCCGATTTTGACTCGGTCCGTGGTCATGGTTACGTGACGGAATGACCACCGACCGCAAACCCGCCGTCGTGTTTCTCTGCGTGCACAACGCCGGGCGGTCCCAGATGGCCGCAGGCTGGCTCCGCCACCTGGCCGGCGACACCGTCGGAGTGTTCTCTGGCGGGTCCGACCCCGCCGCCGCCGTCAACCCCACCGCCGTCGCCGCCATGGCCGAGGTTGGGATCGACATCGCAGGCGAGCGGCCAAAGCCGTGGACCGATGAGATCGTCCGCAGCGCCGACGTGGTGGTGACCATGGGCTGCGGTGACGAGTGCCCCTTCTATCCGGGAAGGCGCTACGAGGACTGGGAGCTCACCGATCCCGCCGGGCAACCCGTCGAGGTGGTCCGCACCGTGCGTGACGCCATCGAGGGGCGGGTCCGCACGCTGTTGGCGAGCCTCGACCTCGGCACCGGTGCTTGATGCCGCAGCAGCGGCGTCGTTCAGCCTGAGTCGCCGCGGAACCTTCTGCCCGGCCGCTCCATCGCCGGGCAGGGCTACGGTGGCGTCAGCGAGCGGAAGGGCAGGAGTCCACCGATGGGTCTTGGCAGCGCGGTTGCGCTGGCAACCGAGCGCATCGTGACCCCGGTTGAGGGGATGCACCGCGCCATCGCCCGACCCTGGTTGGCGGCGCTTGGTCCGCTCGGCAGACCGGTGCAGGCGGCTCACAACGCCGTCTCCCGAATGGTGTACGGGTCGATCCGCCTCGGTGCCGCTGCCGTTGGCGTCGGGTTGGATGCCAGCGAGTCGGTTGACTCGGAGTTGGCTCCTGCCGCCCTGGCGTTCGTCAACCGGGTGGCTTGCTCCCGCCGACCGCTGACCGCCTCAGGGGTGAGCGTTCAGGGACCGGACTGCACAGGGGCGTTGTTGCGCCCCTCGTTACGGCGCCCGATCGGCGGTCTCCCCGTCTCCCGCCGTCGCAGCGTCGGTGGTGCGCCCCGGGGCCGTGCCGGCGCCGGCCGCAAGCGTCGTGGCCCGGCCAACGAGCAGATGCGGAGAGAGTTGACCCTTCCCCTTGATCTCGAGCGGATCACGCATCTCGAAGCGGTACATGCTCTGTAGCCGCTCGTAGGCGCGGGGCGTGACCTGGATGCGTCCAGGGATGCCGTGGGACTCCATTCTGCTTGCGGTGTTGACCGTGTCCCCCCACAGGTCGTAGGTGAACTTCTGCTGACCGATCACGCCGGCCACCACGGGGCCGATGTCGATGCCGATCCTGAGCTGGATGCTGGCGCCGGTGGGCGCCCGCCGGCTGGCGACAACGTCCAGCATCTCCACGGCCATCTCGGCAACGGCCATCACCGCACCAGGGGCCGGCTCCGGCACACCGCCGACGACGACATAGGCATCCCCCACGGTCTTGATCTTCTCGAGGCCACGTCTGTCTGCGATGGCATCAAACGTGGAGAAGAGGTCGTCGAGGAACTCCACCACCTCCTCCGGTGACAGCTGCTCCGCCATCGGGGTGAAGTCGACGAGATCGGCGAAGAGGACGG
>Ga0209398_1000494_pt1 | contig 24270 bp, 18 predicted proteins | sample AshMeaBigSpring_FD_184125 | JGI IMG/M metagenome (GOLD analysis project Ga0209398, IMG submission 184125) | Groundwater microbial communities from Big Spring, Nevada to study Microbial Dark Matter (Phase II) - Ash Meadows Big Spring (SPAdes)... | ecosystem: Environmental > Aquatic > Deep... | reverse complement strand
ATAGAATATCAATCCGGGCGATATGCCTGATTTTTCAGCTATACAATAAAGGGTGGATTCTGTATCAGATGGGGCCGTGCCAACTTTATTCAGTTTGACGAATGAGCTACCATCAAACTGTCCGCTACCGGACTTAGACCAAAAACTGGTACCATTGCCTGATATAGAAGGCGTAAATGTATAGTCGTTATCAGCAAAACGGTTTACAACCGTGCCAGAATTGGTACCTGATCCAGAGAAATCATAATAAAATCCGAAATCGCCCTCGCCCTCGCTAGAGTATTCGCCCAAAAAGTATAAGAATCCTGAGTTTGCCATAAAGTTCCGTGTTACTTATTATCATACACCCATTTATTCTCAAAAGACATGGAAGCACTGAAAGAGTATTTTTTTACCCCTTCTCCCTTGGATTCCGTGACTTTGACATCCTCCAAAAATTGGCTTGTTCCAGCATACTTGATAAGCTCTGACTTCATGAAGCTAACGATTTGATCGCGAACAGCAGGGGAGTCGCAGAAATTTTTATCCTCTCCGGTTCCAGATATGCTGACCATGCCCCTCTTTAAGCAGTTAATGTCAAGCATTTTTAAGCCATTATTCCAAGTGTGTATAGGCTTTTTCTCGTAAAGCGGTCGGGTGATAGAAATAGTGTAGGATAGGTTATTAAGCGTCGTCAACACCATCTTGTGCTTCTTTTGCTTGTATTCTGCTCTTAACTGAACCGTGGACTCCCTTTCGTTGTCGGTGCGAGAGTACGACATAGGCTCGTCTTCAAGAACTCCAGTAAAGCCCTCTTCGGTCAAAGCGGCCAAACAAATATTTCTCAAGTTTACGCCATTCGCGTAATTTTTCACAGGCTCCCAGTTATTAGTTTGGCTAGATTTACCCCTAACGCTACCGCCGACAGAAACCGACCACACGCTGTCAAGTTCCGAGTACTTCACAGAAGTATCATATTCGAAATAAACATTGGCGGAGGTGTCAGAATTATAGGAGTAAGAAAAAGAAATCCTCTTGTCTCGCTCCTCTTCATTTATAGACACAGACAGGGGATTAGGGTTAAGCCCCTCTGGCGCTGACGGGGATAGTCCCGCCGTCATCAAAAACGAGGCGCTGATGGCGTATGCGTCAACCTGTCCAACTGCTGTTCTCAAGTCGCCAATTGTCGTATTCATTCCGCCAGATACATCACCATTAAAATTAACGGTGTACACGCCCGACTCCTCATTGTAGGATAGATCCAGCGTGTGCTTGAAAAGTATAGGAGAAGTCCCCACGCGGCTCATCTGATATCTTCTCGTCAACGAATAAGACGATTCAAGCCTGTTAACCGTTTCGTTTTCTGACATCAATAAAAGCTTACCGCTGGAATATCCTTCTACCAATATAGGTAGAGGAGACACGGTATCCCTAACTCTAGCCTGAACATAATCCGCCGCATTCTTAAGAAGATCGGAAGATCCTGTCGCAGAATTGTAAACACCCTTAGCTGACCCCGATACGTCAATATTAAGGGTGCCATCTTCGCTCTCAGAGTATTCAATGTTGACGCTTGGATCGATAACCCCATGCATGCTGGCGATAGAAGTCTCGGTTTTTTTCAAGTCATAGCATTCAAGAATAATCTCGTAAGGCTTCAACACCACGGTCTTGTCATCAGGAAAATTCATCGAGACGAGTTTGACACCGTCCCTCTTAAATACCTCTACGCCATTCTCTTTTATGGACAATGTTTTAAAATCAAGAGCAAAAGACTGCTTCAATGCAATCATCTTCATCATCAAAAGAGTATAAGAAGAAGAACAGCTGCTAGAATACAAATATCCAGAAAGCTTGATGGTATCCCTGTTGGCTTGACGTGACCCGTAACGGACTGGCTCAGAGCTTATCTCTACCAATGGTGTGGCCTGTCCATCGAAAGGGTTTGCGTTGTTATAAAAGATTTCTACAGTGTTGATAGCCATAATTAACTACATTTTACTACAGTTGTTCCCAGTGATGAGGTAAACTTATTGCTAAATTCATCGTATTCGTAGCTTGCAGAGATAACGATACCATCTAATGTGCCGTGCTCACTGTCCGCCTTTGTGCGATAAGTTTCAAATAGCATATTATCGGATCCGTAGATCGTTACACTGCTTTCTATCGACTCCTCTTTTGTATTTTGACTGATTTGCTTGATCTCTCTCCCGTTAGATACCAAAAAATTAGAAGAAAGCGTGATATCCTCGCCAGCCTGACTCGTATAAGATTTTGTTATTTTTTTCACCCCGTCATTGCTTTCCGGCGGAACCCTAGAAGGGTCAGCAATATAAGAAACCTCATAAGATATTTTCCCCGTTCTGTTGTTTTTTGTCACACTTTGAGACTCCAAAAATATAGAAGAATCTCCGCATTCAAGGCTTGGAAATTTTCCCTTTATGCTATTAAAAAACGTTTGTAATCTACCGTATATCTGTCCTTTTACGCTATTCTTCCAATACACATTTGCCGCGCCTACCTTTTTCGGCCCTAAAATATCTAATCCAATAATTTCACCAGATTCTGTAACCGCGAGCGACGATTGCGAATATGATGCGTCGTGCGTGCAGCTCCAAAAACTATTTCCAAGAGGAGCCTCCTCCTCATAAATAAGAGAATAGAATTTATCGTTGGAGAAAGATACGGTATAAGAGCATGATCCGTCCGCTTCAGCTTTCGTTATCTTCTTTTCAAAGAATCTGTTTACTAATGCCGCGCCAGAAGTATCTGCAAACTGCGCGTATTCGCTGTAAATAGCATTGCATCTCGTAAACGCATTAACCATATCGCTCTTCATTGCGTTGAAAGTCGCAGCAAAAGCTTCCCTTTTAGTTTTGTACTCTGCTTTTTCTTCCACAGTGGTAATGCCAGATCCTCCAAACGAAAAGGAGTGGGACAATTTTTTAACGTAAGCGTTGCTTCCCAAGACGGAGTCAATCTCATATTTTTTAGAGAATACGCACTCATTTGTAATCGTATTGTAGGACTCTGTATAAAAAACGTTTGCAGAATCGGTCGGCGCGCCCCACAAAAGCATCGTAGGAGAAAGCGAGAAGCTTTCAGCTGTATTTGGAGCATCTGCCAAAAGGGCGCTCGCCAAGGCTTTCGCGATAGTTATTCCAGACTGCCCAGATGAGTCGTCCATCGCAGTAATGGATAGTTTATGAGTGCAAGATTTATTGCCTGAGGTCTGCTGTTCGGTTGTGAAGTCCTCGCTGATTGCTGAAATAAAACTAAAAGATGTAAGACTGTATTCGGCTGGTAGCTTGCCAGTCAAATCGCCGTCCTCATAAAACTCAAACGAAGCCGAGTATTCCTTTTTTTTGACATCTACGTCAGAGGAAAAAGAGATAGATTTTAATATCCCCGTCTGCATATTGTAATCATTGACAATAACCGTGAGCCAATTATCAATACTGTTTTTTAACTCCGTCTCCAGATCTTTCAAAATATCTTTGGATCCAGAGTCATTTGTAAGATTCAATAGGTATCCAGAAACATTTACCGTCTTGATGACACGGTATCGTAGGTTCTCGCCCAAAAACTGTGTTTTGTAATCGAGTCCGAGAGATTTCGGATTAGTGATAGTTAATGTTGTAGCCATAATAATCTATGATTACTTTTTGGCAGGGGTGGCGCTTGGCGGTACGACGGGGCCAGTTCCGCTTAGGGACTTAACCGTGTCGATGATCCCCTGCTTAAGCTTAGCGATATCCATGCTTTGCTGTACTGTTATGTCCACTGCCACGTCAACACTGTTGTCGACAGTTTGCGGTGTACCCTTACGTGCGGCCTCCATGGCGTTAGCCAGAGCCGTTAGAGCTGTTTTCAATTCTGCGACCGTTTTCTCAAACGAGGAGATAGCCCCCTGAAAACCATCATCTTTAGTATTATCCGCTTTAAGTTTCAAGCTAGGAGATTCCGACTCAATAGCTTTTAGCTTGCCCTCTTTGTCCAACGATGGCGCCAAGGCGGCTTTTAACCTATCGGCAATTTCTTGCGGAAGCTGCTGGATGGCCTCAACTACGGGGTCGCTGTTGGGATTTCCAATAGCCTGATTGACGGCGTCAAGTGCCTCTTGAGCTTTTTTAATTCTATTCTCCTTATCTGGGCCGCTACTATTTTTCGCCTCATCAAGCTCCCTCTGAGCGGTTGCTTTTATCGCCACTTGACCACCCTTGAACTCGTCTTCATTCAGGAGACCAAATGCCTTAGCCGACTGGAGCGTGCCAAGGCTCAAATTGTCTCCGTCTTTCAGTAGTTTCTGCGTTATTTCTTCGATCTGCTTTTTGAGTTCGGTGTCACCATTTTCTCCAGCCTGATTTCCAATCGCTGTAAACTTTTCTAACGCCTGCTCATTAATTGCGCGACCAACAGCCTTGAATCTGGGATCCTTAGTATCCATTCTAAGACCGGGAATATAAGAAGCGAGGGATGCACGATACGCGCCATACGCTAGAGATTGCTGTCTAGAAGCCTGACCTCCACCCGATACATTATCGGACTGGTCAATTATATTCCCATTTTTATCTACTTTTGTTTTGCCTCTGCCAGCGTTTTCAAGCTTGGTCTTTATCTGTCCTGCGGTGGTGTTTGCCCCGAAGGAGGCACGGAACGCATTTCCAGCCTCCAAAACGCTCTGAAATGCGGCGTCTTGCTCTTTAGGCTTGAGGTTCGCCTCAAATCCGCCTGCGGCCCCGAGCTTGGTATTAACATCCCTCATGGTTGCGAGAAGCGTGTTGGCGAAACGCTGAGTCTTCAACTGCTCAGCCGCCTTCGCATTGAGTGCGTCCAAGCTAACGTTCATCTTGGCATTGCTCTCGGCAACTTTAATTTGATAAACATCGTCAGCCTTGGTCTTTGCTGCCTCTATATTCAAAGCGGACGCATTGGCTCTTTCTGCTCCAGTAGCACTTATAGAATTAAGCAGGCTCTTTCTGTACTCGTCGGAAACATTCGCCTTGCTAGATTTCACCGCAAAAGAAGCGTCCTTAAACGAACTTAGGCCACTAGGATCAAGTTTATCATCTTTCAGGCTTCCCATCACCTCCCCTAGCATCTTCAATCTCTCCACGGAGTCTTTCATGACGTCTGGATCAGTGGATTTTGCCTTCTCTGTCTCATCTAGAACTAATTTTTTTATAGAATCAAGAGAGGTCAGCTTTTCCGTCCTAACCGCGTCAGTGATGGAGTCATTTCGTTCTAGATTAGCATTTGCGATATAATTTCTATTATCCTGTTCGACGCCAAACTTTTCTTTATTAAGTCCGTCGTTGATTTTTTCCAAAGCCATCTGAGACTCCAGCTTAGAAGTATCTTGCCCCAGAGCGCTTGCAAACTGCATTCTGAAATCTCCAAATTTATTCTTTCTATCTATAACGTTGTCGAGACGGTTGGTTGCAACGTCTGTAGCAGAACCTCTTGCAAATTCCGATATAGCACGGCCAGAATCTTCGCGCATAGCGTCAAATTCAATAGATCTTTTTACGCTATTGGCTTTCGCTTCAACATTTTGAGCAAAAATCGTAAGAGCAGAATTCATCTTTTGCTCTGCTAGTTGTTTGTTTTTTGCAGCGCGTGTAGCCAATTCCTGAGCCACGCGATTTTTTTCCATTTCTTGAATAGTCTGATCTATTTTAGTATTAAGCGCCTCAGCCATATTTGCCAAAGCGCTAAATCCTGACTGACTCTCTTGTAAAGAATCTCCTAAAACCTCTAACTCAACATACTTACCCTCGGCTACCACCTCCATGATATCCTTTAAGGCTTTTAGATCAGCGCTCATTTTTACATCTTTGTCGTTCTTTGATCTTACAACCCTATCAATATCACTATAGGTAAACTCTTTTTCTCCATAGCCTTTCAGTGTGTCTCTAGCCCCCACGAGAACGCTTCTTTTACCAGTCTCGACACCGTTTTTATCTACAAAAAATCCAGCATTAAAGTTGGCGGAAAGCTCTTTTAGTTCAGCTTCTTGGTTGTTTTTTATATCGAGGGTATTCAAATCAATCTTGGAATCTTTCTTCATCCTCTTATATAGAATATTTCCAGACTCGATTCTTTTTACGCGATCCTCTTCTTTACTCTCTCCTTTGGAGAGAATTTCCTGAACTTGAGCGTTGTTACCACTGGCCAATGCTGTCCTCAAATCATCCATGGCCCCAGCTGGCATAACCAATTTCCCAGCCTCATCCATTGTCTGGTTAAACGATTTCTGAAAACCCTTTTGCCCAGCCGCTGTCGTCAAGTCCATCTGAGACATATTAGACAAAGATGAAAGCACTTTCTGTGCTCCTAAAGAAAAGTCATTTAGGGATTTGGTCGCCTTGGCCAAAGATGATTCGAATTCTGGAGTTTTATCATTAAATGCTTCAATAATACTTGGAGCCTCCATTGCTGCGCCAGCTACCCCTCCAACCACTGCGCCTACAGGCCCACCAAGCATAAATCCCGTGCCAGCCATACCAGCAACATTACCGACGCCAGCCGCCAAGGATTTTATACCTCTACCCACAGAGGTTTTATCATTACCTATGAATTCTCCAATTTGAGGTGCGACTATCTGCGCCGCTCCGCCCAAAGCAAATGCATTGTTTTTAAGAAATGGCTTGACCCTCCCTCTCAAATTACCATAAGCAGCAATATTACCCTGCATTGACGAGACTCTGTCCGCCGCATTTTTTTGTAAATTCTGTGCTCCAACGCTGTACTTATAGCGCCGTGCAATAGTATTAGCAATATCTAAATCTTTGGTGGCTTTTTCTAATTGTTTTGTACTTGTAAATAAACCTTTCAATCCCTGAGTCAAAGACAAGAAAGACGCCTTTGTGCCGTCGCCCTCCTTTCTTGTAAGCATTAGTGTAAATGCCAGACCTTGCAGTCCCGCAAGCAATCCGCCGACGCCGAAGTCTGAAGCCGAACCCGCCTTAATACCATCCGTGTCATCGGCAAAGTTAGGAACAAATCCTCCAGAAGATAATAGCCCCGCCTTCTTTTGGCCCTCAACAGAATCCCTGAGGGCTTGACTCAAACCGCCATGATCAGCCATTGCAGATGTGAAAGTCGGCTGACTTGAATTACGGATGTGAGGGAAAGGGGAAGTATAAAATTTGGCATCGCTGCCAGACATGCTTTCCTCAAGACCCATCACCTTATCAAAATAAGCAAAGTTCGGCAGGAAACCTGCCGCCGCCCTCTTCTTATTCGCCATCTGCTTCTCAGCGAAAAAGTCAGCGACAGACTTTTTATAAGCTGGATCATTTGTGACCAACTTCTTCAACATGTTTCCCGCAGAGGATCCTTCCGCCGATTTCTTAAGGTCAGCCTTCATTCCGGGCTTGATACCAAAGAACTGCGAAAGAGTTGCCGAAGTGCTAGGTACGTCTAAGCTTGCATTTTCAACCACGTTCAATCCGAAGATCTTATTGATTGCGCCCTCAAACAAATTACCCATCACGTTTGCGGTTTGACCCGAACTTAGGAACTGCCCCGACTTGTCTGTTTGGCCAGCTTTCAAATCTCGCGCCAATCCATTAATCGCAACGTTAAGATGCCCCTGAGCTATCTTCTTGAAGTCATCCCTACCAGCGGAACCTTTCATGACTCGCGCCGAGCCAGTATACTTATCAGGAAGTCCCTCAAAACCAAGGAAGCGTAGTGGTGCGCGCAAAGTAGTTGGGCCGCGAGCACCATCAGGAGTCAAGATTGCAAATCTGTTAGACAAATCACTAAATACGGTATTGTCTTCTTTCTCCTTGATTTTTTTAGCTTTATTTACTTCGGAAGCGCGCTGGATAAGAAGCTTTGAATAAGGTACTCCTAGATCTCTGGCCTCAACGCGGCCAGCGTACTCATCAGGAAATTCTTTCTTGAAAGCCTCTTGATTGCTGCGGAACAAAGATGCTTTCTGCGCTGGAGAAAGCGCAAAATTAGGAATCATACCAGAGGCAATACTATTCAAAACAGAATCGCCCTTAATAGCTTTGTACATCGCCTCGTAATACTTCTCAGTTCCAAACTGACCCGCCATAGAACCCTTAACCGAAGACAACCTAGAGTCAATTAGCCCTTCAAGAGGAGAACCGTAGACGCTATTTTGGAATTGAGCGATCTTCTTAAAGTAAGGGTTGTTCGAAAGCCCCGAAGCGCCGCCTCCCATTCTCGCAAGTTTTTCACGAGCTATTGCAGCCTCCCTTGGGGAAGTGTTCTGTTCAGCCATACGCATCAAAGCTTCACGGCTAATGGCAAAATTAGGGAAGAAGCCTCCAGCATATTGGTATCCGTACTTGCTAGGGAAAAATTTAGACAAGCGGGAAAGGTAAGCTTTAGGCAAGCTCTGCTTCTGTCTCTTCAACGAGTCGCGCTTTGCACGTAGCTCCAAAACCTTCGCTTCAAAGTCAGGATTTTCAGCCTTAACCTTGGCCGTAAGCATTTTTGGATACTTGGCTAGCTGCGCCTCAACTTCGGCAAGCTGCGGATCGATACGAGCATCAATTCTTCCAAATATTTCTGGCAGGATGCTGTTTCTATTTTGTATCTGCGGTAAAATTTTCGAGATAATATCAGCGCCGCCCGGCTCCATAAGTTCGCGCACCCTACTCATATCTCCAGCCATGATAGCTTCCCTTGCGCCCGTACCCGACACGCCATTTCTAGAAAGCACGACGGGACTCAAGCCGTATTTAACGTAGCGGTCAATAGAGCTTTGCCCTTTATCGTCTCCAACAATGGCGCTGCCGCCCTTCGTCATCTTGCCGTATGCGTTGTCGCCCAACGGGAACAAGGAAGGTAATGAAGCGCCCCAATCTTTTGAAGCCCTGACTACATTTGCGCCAGCAGGAAGGCTGGCCTTAGCTATATCAGCGCGTAGCTTCTGCGGGAATAAAAGAGTTCTCCAAGAGTGCTGATCATTTCTATCAAGCGTTCCACCGTCATTGCTGATAAGGAAAATCATTTGCTCTGGAGTAAGACCCATCGCTTGAGCTTTTTTAGCTATTTCAGAATGGCCCTTTGTAAAAGGAGAAAACGCTCCAAGAGTTAATGCGCCACCCTTAATATTTTTGATTTGAGGGTAGTTTTCTGGCGAACGTCTGCGAAGCTTATTGCCCTTCAAGATGTCAAGAAGGATTGCCTTTTTAGGCCCGAGCACAGAAGTAGCAACAGCCTCAATGTAAGAAGAATCCAAATACGCACCAGACGCAGAAGCATCATCTCGACCAAATCTCGTAGGATCTAGCAGATTAGCCTGCCTGTTTATTCTGTTTTGGATAACGACATCCTTTGCCTCTTGTGTTGCGGTCGAAAGAGTCAAGTGTCTATCAAGGTTGGTGTATCCTCCACCAGCCTTAAATAGTTCCGCTGTCCCAACGACAGAGGCGCGAGTATCAATAATTTCATCAACTCTTGAAATGTCCTCTGGTGTCAAGATTGGAAGACGTGGATTTAGCTTTGATCCACCCTGACCTGGTTTTCCACCAAGCATCTTAGTGCTTTTGCCAGAACCGGGCACACCATATATTGCCGACCATCTCTTTAGTCCGCCGCTAGCCCTTCTCTTGGAAGCCAAATCTGTAAGGTACTTGTGGTATCCCTGCGCGCCGCCCTTGATTCCTAGCTTTTTAATTTGCTCGTCTACGATAGCGGCATTGGCAGGATTTGCCAAAACATCGCCATCAAGATAACCGATGACATTAGCAAAGTTTGGAATAAAGCCGCCAGCCGCGCTCTTTTTGGCATAATCTGCATGAAACAATTTGATAGACTTTAAAGGAATAGTATTATCATGCTTATTCTTATATTTCTCACGAGCGGTAGAACCAGCATACTGCAATGCTTTCGCCACAAGAACATTATCTGAAATATTTTTGTTTACAACTTTTGTTTCGGCTAAAAAATCTACTTCACTCACTCCTAAAGGCGAGGAGAAAGCGCCTTTTACGTGAAAATCTGCGCCCTGTAAATCATTCAGCTTAACAGCGGAAGATTTGCTTAATATAGCAGCAGTGTCCACCTCCCCATAAAATCCTTTAATATTACTAGCGTTAGAAGTATCTTTACTAGGGTCTAAGAGACTCTCTGGTTTAATTTTATTTGTCCATCCGGTTAATTTTTTCCCTCTATAATAAATAGAATTTAATTTATCTTCAATAAATTTTACCTTTTTATCCCTACTTAATTTCGCTGGAAGTTTAGAGCGGATGTCTGATATTTCCCCCAAAGCCAATCTAGTATATTGTTCAACACTCTTTCCTAATTTTATTCTTTCAATATGGGGAGTATTATAAGTATCATTAACATTGTGCTCACCAACATCAAATAAACCAGACAAAAGACCAGAGGATTTACCTTTAAGATCGCCTATTTTATACGCGCCCGGCGTTTCTACAAAATTTGGAATAAATCCAGACGCAATACCAAGATGACCCTGATCGTCGCCGTATTTCTTAGCAAAGAGTTCCCCCAAACGAGTCATGAACCTTTGGTCAGACAACATCGACTCTGGAATTCTACCCTTATTCTTTCTTAGGTAGTCGCGCATCCATGCGACTTGGCCACGATTTCTACCAGATACAAACTTGGACTCCATAGAAGGAGAATAACCGCCTGCGGCGAATCCGCCGACGTTTGTATCTTCACCAAATCCATTTGGAGGAATAACCATTGTGGCGCGATGACCAGAGGCGTTCCTAAAATCATAAATCTTTTCAGCGCTATTGGTAATAACCTTCTGAGATTTTCCGGTTCCATCATGAACGATGGTTTCCTGTATGCGACCGGGCTTGTATCCGTGAGACAATGCGCCCTGCGCTTCGGCAAACGCTGGTATAAATCCTATGGAGGCAGTTTTTGGCAGAGGAATCGCCTTGCTTGCGGTTGGCCCAACGCCAATATTACCCATCTTGAATCCGCCAGACATAATCGCTGCAATAGCTTTTGCATGACTTTCCTGCTGACTCAAAAGAAGTGCCTGATCTTTGAAAAGAGTAGTGAGCTTTGCAGCCGCATCAACCTGACTTACATTACCCTTCAAAAGAGAGTCGAGAATACTCCTCTCTTGGACAAGGGTATCTAAAATACTGGACTCTAATGCGCCTCGCTCTTTTGCTGCCGTGTTAAGTCCCAAAAGTTCCTTAAATGAATCTTTCGCAAACCCCGCAAACTTACGGAATAGGTTGATAGCGATACCGCCAAGCATAACAACGCCGGGGCCAGAAATAAAATTCGACAAACCAGTAAGAAGACCAGTCCCAATCTTTGCTCCCACCCCATCAGTGTCGGCGTTATTGATTTGCTCAAAGATAGAATTGAAGGTCTTTAAAAAGCCCGAAGCCTTTGGTTCAAATGCGATCTTTCCAATTGCCGCTGCCGCCTGCTGCACATTTGTAAGCGCCTGCTGCGACATTGCGGAAATTGTCTGATTCAACTTCTCGTTACGTTGGGTAGCTTGATCCTGCGATGCTATCGAAGTCTGCAAAGCCCTATCATAAATACTGTACTCGCTACCGAGATCTTTCAAAGCGGCCTTCAAAACGTTAATCTGGAAAACGCCACCGACTTGTTCAGCTACCGCATTTTTTTGAACCTGACCAAGGGTGTCATATGTCTTTGCGAGATCCTTAAGCATGTCGATCATGCCGCGCATGTTTCCGCTCTCATCCTTGGTCGAGATACCCAAGCTCTCCAAAAGCCCCTGAGTCTTACCTCTCTGAAGGCGAGTAAAGATAGTCTTCAAAGAGTTACCGATAACACTACCACCACGCGCTGTAACCTGCTGCGCAGTTGTGACCAACGCAATCAATTCATCGAAAGAAACACCCGCGTCGGATGCAGAACTACCAACACGCTGAATAGCATTTGCCAAGTCGGCAGAGCTTACGGCGAATCCGGCGTCAACGTTTGCAAGCTTATTGACGATCTCTGCCGCATTAAGCCCCGCTTCCGAAAACGAGTTCATTGTTGCAGTAAGCGCTTCCACGCTCTTCGTTGCGTCGAGGCCGCTCAAACGAGTCAATACGAGAGCGGCATTAGTCCTCTTTAGAGTCTCCTCAACGTCAAGACCCTGACGGGAAAATTCGGTAGCTGCTTCGGCTGCGACAGAGAAGCTTTGTGCTGTATTTCTTGCAACGCTGAATAGTTTTTGCGAGAAACCAGAGAGATCATTACTGGATAAATTCAAAAGGGCGTTGATGTTCGCCAGTTCTTTTTGAACCTCTACAGTGGCCGTCACGACGCCGGAAAGGGCCTTCTCTACAAGGAAGATGGATCCTGCTGAAGCACCGAAAGCAATAACACGCGCATTTGCGGCGTCCAAGCTCTTATTTAGCTCAGAAACTTGTCCTGTAATTCTTCCCAAAGGCTGAAGGACATCATTCTTTAAACCTAGGGAAATATTGATGTTTTTGAAACGAGCAAGCGCGGCGTTGATCTGCTGCTGCATTTGAGCAGTATTAGCAGTAACATTTAATGTCGCGTTTCCTGTGATTCCGGTTGCCATAGGTTATCCTTTTAAATAAAATACACTAAATCTTTTTGATTTTAAATAAAATTTGATCCTTATTCTGTCTTTTTGACCACATCGTAGATAGATATTGAGCCTCCAGCCTCTTTCGCCATCTGCAACAGGCTTTTTTCTGTAGTTTTTTGATTTCCAGATTTTAGCCCCAACTTCTCATAATCTGATGGTTTTGCGCCTACTAGCGAGGACATTCGTCCAGACCTTTCGCCCCCTTTGCCAGCATTAGGGTCAGAATCCCAGTCGCGCTTGACGCTCTGGCTGCTTTGTCCGATTTCGCACCACTCTATAAGCGACTCTGGACTATCAAAAACACCATCAGGTATTCTTTCGCTTGAATTTTTAATCATTTTTTTGAAGTAATTCCCGAAGGTAAATAGATCGCACTGATAAGTGGAGAGGGTACAAACAGCCTTCCCGTAAAACTCGTGAGCGCAATCGTCTTGGCAAATTCTCATCAATCCTTGAAAGAAACTCGTAGCGGCCAATTTTTTAATCTTTTCCCCTTTGAATTTAACCATTGTTATGGAAGCCATGGAGGCGATAGGCTCCGTTTCAGACTCGTCGAGATCGTCTAATTCAACTTTGTCGCAGTAATGAGTCGTTAATTCGGCGTCCTTGTAAAGGAGATGTAGGAGGTAATACTCGTCCAACTTTTTGGCGGCGTATGTTTCTGCCGTGTATTGGATCAAAGCATTGCGCTCAACAATGATCTCATAAAGAGCCTTTTCCTCGTCTTGAATCGACTTAAGAATCTGTTCCTTTTGAGATGGCAGAAAAACCTTTTGTACGGTATCGCGCATTCTTGAGATGAACAGCTTCTTTTGTCGAATATCCTCCTCCTTGCTTGCAGACCACCAACCGTTATCGACTGCGCGCTCAACCATCTGCTCCTCGTTTGGGATGCCAGCACTTTCCGCCTCCTTAATGCCCTTAAAATAAGCGGCGCGTAGATTCGTTTGATCTATATAAGACGGGTGGCGTAAAAACAAAGGGTCTGCGCCCTTCACCAATAATATCTCGCTTTTACCAGCTATTATTTCTCCATACAATTCGCCGTAATCGTCTCGCTCTGTATTAGGTTGAGACATGACGTGTGGAGGCTAGGCTTTATGCCGCAGGTTCTTCTGCTTTTGGAGCTTCCTCTTCGACCTTTTCCTCTACTGTGCCGTCAACGATTTCACCTTCACGAGTTTTGAACTCGGCGTCAAATCTCTCAAAGTCGCTTGAGCTATTAGCTGCACCAATGTACCAAATCGTGACAAGGTAGTTGACTCTACGGATCACGCCATTGAGGAAGCCGTCGTTCTCGGAAAGATCGTCGTATGCATCAAGCTTATCGTCAATGTCTTCACCAACGACAATGGGAAGATAAACGCCTGCCGCGTTGGCTTCTGCCGCCAAATTGAGCGACCACCAGATAATCGACTGGTTACGAGCCTTAGCTTCGGCAGTATTCTCGTAAAGAGACATCTGCTCGGACTCCAAAACCTGCATGTCCTTGCGGATAAGCACGAGTTGCCCCTGAGCGTAACTAAGCTGACTCTTCTGCTCGTCTGTAAGTTCAGCCTCTGGGATGCCGGCAAGCTTCTCCACGGTAGAGTTTGTATCGATAAGCTTTTGATAAAGGTCGGCGTATTCCTTCTTGTCAGGTTCCGCAACCGCGCCGCCATTATTTTTAATAAGCTTTTCCCACAGTGCGCGAGGAAGCACGCCAGCGGAAATAAACTTAGAAAGCTGCGAAGTGTAATAAAGCTCCCCGTCCTGCCGAAGTCTACGCGATGGCGAAAGGATCGCGAATTTGCGAAGCTTGCTGCCGTCTTGAATTTCGAATTTATATAGTGTTTTTTGTTCCTTGCTCATATTTTTCCTTTGTTGTTACCTTATTTCTTCTATTATATTATTTGATGACGATATTTTCAAAAATTAAAGCCATCTGATCCTGTAAATTTCTTATTGCGTTATTACCCAAGCTGAGAATGCCCTTGCGGTATTTGTCGAATTGCTCCTGAGAAATAGAACCATTATCCAATAGCTCCTCAAGATAGCAAATTGCTGTGATGTATACGCGTTTTACCTCGGCCTCAATCTTCTGGTCGAGAAATTTGTCCAATAAAAATTCTATTTTGGAATTTATCATATCCTTGTTTTACCTTTATATTAACCTTGTTAATAATGGATACACGGTTAATAAAGACATGAGAACAAAAAAAGAGGGCGACCCGCAGGTCGCCCCCTCAACAATACAACTAACCAACTGACAGCTTACGCGTAGCTACCCGACATGAAGATACCCTTCGTGAGTTGCTGCGCAGATCCAATCGTCACCTCGTACTCAATAGAGACGGGGACGTTAGCACCAATCGAGGTCGTGACGCTCTCCTTGGAGATCTTAGCTCCCTTGAAGTCGATGGAGAGGGCCAATGGGCCTGTTCCAGAACATGCATTCTTCTGAACGTTCACGCGAAGGTCATAGAAGCCCGTTTCGCAGAGCATGTCAGAAAGGTTGAAGTTCGCAAGGTCGCCAGCGATAGCCTCAACCGACACAGTTGCCGTAAGAGGGAAGTCAACTTCGCGGGTGTATGGGAACCTCGACCCAAGCTTGGAGATCGGAGAGCGCTTGAGGCCCATAGCCAACTTGCAGCTCTGGATTTTCAAGTCTTCGACACTAAAACCGCCAAGCCCCGAAAGGGATAGGGTAACATCGCCTGGGCGAAGCACTGTAGCCTGAGAAGCGGAGTCATCCTGCACGGCAGCTGGAAGATTGAACGTCGTGCCTGTAATCGGCGCGCCATTAATAGGATTAATAGCTGGCACGTCTGCCCCAACATTGGCGTCATTGTAGACACGGAAGTTAAGAGCTTCGAAGTCGGCGCTAGCCGTAGGAATTGCGCCAACTGAGAAGTCAAGAGAATAGTTGGTCAAGAAGGCATTACCAATGCCGATAACTCCCGACGTTGCTCCAACGTATCCAACTGCGTCATTCCCCTCGTCAGCGACCAAAAGGAAGAAATTCCTTTCGTCCGAAGTCTTATTTAGAATGCCGGAAATCAGAGAATTGGCTGTAGCGCCCTTATATGGGCTAAGTCCAATATACTTCTCGTTGGATCCATCAGTAGGATACCAAGAAGTCTTCATATTGACCGTAGGAGGATCAATTTCCACACGATCTCTTGCCGCTAGCTGACCGTACTGGTTAACATCCTGAAACGAACGTGAAAAATCCGAGTCCCAAGACTGCACGCGGGTAAGCTGCTTGATGTCTGTGGCAGCGTGTGCGCCGCTAGGGTTGTTCTGCCCAGCGTAAAGCGCCAAGCTCTGATAAATAATTCTTTTTCTTGCCATAGGTTTATTTTTTTATTAAGGTTGAGTAAAGTAGCCTTTTATACTAATAAAAATTACACGTTGTTTTTTTGGTTGGGAAACAATTTATTTAATTTCTGACATCCAGAAGACGAAAATCTACAAAAGCGCCCCAAAGATCGTCTTTTATAGCACGATTGACCTTTTCGTCGAACTTTGAAATGGAAACTTCATCAATGTAGACGAGATTCCTAGGGTACTCATTAGCTAGTCGGCAGTACGAATAACCAGAGACTATATCCCTGAAATCCCCACAAAAATTAAATGGGATACCAGATGCCGGAATCCTCGGGAAGCTGTGGTGAGCAGAGTCGGCCAGTATGGAGCATACGGCATCAAGAGAGAATGCAGAGTCTGCTAATACCGTGCAGCGCACATCCCAATCCGACTGATCTAAACCGCCCAACGCAAAGGGTTCATTCTTTCCGTTGGTAAATTTTACATAAATACATGGGTAAGGCTCGTCCTTATAATTAAGTGCTCCTGTAGATAAGCGAGGCGTTTTCATGATGTTTTGCTCCGCATCGTCAAAAAGGAGGTTAGTCATCGACTTGGAGGTGAAATACAAATTGAATTCCTTGACCGAGAAAGAGGCTTTAAGAGTGGTCAAATTGGAAGGGGTGGCACTTTTTAACACAGCGCGACCCATGCCGTAGTCTATGCGAACATCATTAACCGACTTTGGAACAAAAGCATTGCCGCTGGTTATGCCTGAGGCCACGATAGCGTTTGGAATATCTGAATCGCAAACCCACTGCCTATAAGGCGAGCCGTAAACCTTGTAATTTTTAAAGTTTGGGTCAAAGGCATACGTTAGAGGCTCGTCAATTTTATTGTAAAAAGCCTCGCCATTCAAGAGAATCTCGTGGTCGAGCCACAGCATGAAAGAAGAAGAGAGTTCGTTAAGATATGTTGGCTTCATTGTTTTTAATTAATTTTTTATCCCCAACGACTTGACGAAATCATTGTACATTTTCGAAAAGTAAGAGGTATTCTTGAATGTTCCGCTGCGTGTAGGGTTTTTGGACTGCACTCCTGCGCCAGATCGGGATCTTGAGGCGTTAAATAGGCCATTAAGGTAATTGCTGAATCCACTTATTCCCCTCTCGATAGAAAAGAGCCAGCTTTTTCCAGACTCCCAAGGCATCGGCGTTTTCCCAGCAAGGTTTTTTACATCATTGTCGATAACCTTATATGAGATTTCAACCTTATTGCCGACCACCTGCACAGTAGGCGATGATGTCCTTAGGCGAATTCGTGATAGCGCCACGCGCACAATGTCTAGTGGGCTAGAGGAATAATCAAAACCAATAAAGGAAAAGAGGTTGCCGTATCCTCCCAAGGTTCCAGAAATATTGGCGGCATCAGGCCCTTGATCAATTTCTTTTGTAACAGGGTGATTCTCAAATTTTTCAATAAGCTTATCTTTCTTATCCTCAAATACCTCCTCCGCAAGAGAGCGCGCCGCACTCTTTAAGAAGTCACTTTTGGCAACTGAAAGCTGGAAGGCTTTATCGTCAAATTTAAATCCAGACGCCATATTATTGTCTCTCCTTCACAAATACGGTGATGTATTGAACGTCTATAAGGCCGTGAGGCTGAGAAAAACCCTGTAAGTCGCATGCGCGCCCATCCACATCAATCCTCTGATAGCCGTTAATGAAAGCAAAGGCGTCAGGCTTCATCTTTAGTCGGCACAGGGTATTATCCACCTCTGCCTTAATAGGAAGCGATTCCGCTGGCGCATCAAATGTGTTTGGGTTGCCCCACCTGATACGAACTGGGAATACGCCAGATACTGGCGTCACCGTCTCTTGAACTGACGGCTGGTTGTCGCCACGATAAAAGTAGTTAAAGTTAGCCTCCTCGGCCACCAAGATTCTATCTGGATCCTTCCAGAACACGACATTGCGCGCAAAGGTGTCATGAAGGTCATCAATCGCGGCCTGATAATATGTTTTTTGTAAGGGTGTAATTAGATTCATGACGCAACATATGAGCGGACGCCGTTATATCCGTGGTCAAAACCGCCATAAAAACCACCAGCAATATCATCGTCGCCCGTAACCTGCTCTGGAGATGTGTTGAATTTGAGATAGTTCATAACCATGAACTCAAGATCCTGCCGCGCATCCCTAGACAATTGACGGAGGGTTTTAACAGATTCGTTTTTATTGACTCTCTGAATAGACGAGTCGCCTTCCTTAATAGTGATCCAGTCATTGGCGTTTGCGCCAGCCATCCCGCTCAACGCATACTTGGTTTGCCTATTGTAGTATTCATACTCAAAAAGCTTCTTAAAGATACCCTGCTCCTCACCATTAAGATCACCAGTGATGTAGCCGCCAGTAACAACCCCCAAAGAGTCCTTCAATACACATCCAGAGAAGGAGGAGTCAATCAGGTTGTTTAATTTCCCGATATTCGAATTATCCAAGTACCATCCGCTCAAATATTCCACGGAGTAATTGGACATCTCTCCTAAATCGGAGTATGTGCTTTCGACTAAATCTGTTAAAGAGTTCATAGTGTAAAATAAGTATTTCTACAATTATTTACACCTAGAACGCTATTTATGTGCGATAATTATGCGCCTTCGCTTAAAATTTTACGGGCCTCCTCCGAGAGAACCGTGACATCATTCTTAGCAGAAACTCGCTTCACCATCGCCTGCTGGATACCGCTGTAGTTACAGAAAGCCTTAATCAAACTATCTAGAAGCTCTGCGCGATCATAACCGATTCGCACACCAACCTGCTCCGCGTGCCTTTGTAGGTCGCTGAGATTCATCTCGCGCAAGCTGGCAACATATTCCTCTTTAGACTGTGTTGGAAACGGACTTTTTTTAGCAACGCCAAGAAGCTCGTCTAGCGAACGCGGTGAGCGAGTGTCAGTGCCGCGCACCTTACCATCAACCTGATCCATCGCCGCAATCTTGCGAGGGCGACCAACTTTTCTCTTAACTGTGTTATCTTTTTGAGTAGTAGTTTTCATAGTATAGTATTATATCTTTAAAATGTCATATAGACAAAAGAAAAGCCCCTCCTTGAGAGAGGGGCTTTCCGTTGATTGTTTTTCCGTTAGACTTAGACGATCAGACCGATCAAGCCACGGGTTCCGAGACACACACGGCCTTCTTCCAGACCACCGTAGAATCCAACGCGGTTTGCGCGAGTGGAGAACTGGTCGTCAGGGCGAACCGTGAACGTTCCACCTTTTTCTGCGTTTTGCGCGAGAGGGCGGACGAATGCGCGGCGGCTGCGGTCGATACCGATTGCGATCTCGTCGGAAGCCTGCGTGAAGGTTGCTCCGTCGTAGCTGGTGCTGCCAGCAAGCGATCCGAAGAGGACGTTATACTTCTTATCGATACCAAGCTCAAGAAGCTCATGAAGGTCAACACCCCAGATGGAGGCTGCGCCCGCATTGTTGAAGAGGTTAGTACGGATCGACTCAGGGAGAGCGATCGAAGTTGCGCCAGAGGTCGTCACCGCGCCAGAGCGGGTGTTGACAGGCTGGTAGCTCATCGCACGGACTTCTTCCATCAACTCAGGGGAGATGAAGAGGTCGGTCAAGCCGCGTCCCTCAGCGCCCACAGGCGTTCCGCCATTGTAGGAGCTATTGATGCGCTTGAGAAGCGTAAAGAGCTTGTTAATATCGTTCACCTGGAAGGTGCCGTCGGCTGTAGCCTGCTTAACATTAGCAGCGGTATCCGCAAGAGCCTTGAGGATAACGTACCATGCATTGCGCTCCTGCTTGGTGAGGACTTCATTAGCCATGCGCTCAAGACCGCGAGCAACAACGTCGAGACGTGCGCGGCGGACGTAACGCTTATCGAAGGAGATAGCAGAATCGAGCGGATAGGTCGTAACCTTGATCTCACGAAATCCGCCAACCTGTTGGGTAGGAAGACCGCCACCGACAGTCTGCTGCCAGACTTCGATAAGGCCCTCGTTCTCCCCGTAATAGAGGTCAACTGGGATAGAAGGAGAGTCGTCCTCATCATACTTCATATCCTCATAGATCATTCCCGATGTGCCAGCCTGTAGAAGAACCTCTTCCACGATAGGGCCAACAAAAGCGGCGAATGCGTCCTGTGCTTCGAGTGCTTCAACGCGATTGGTAGATCCCAACGCTTTGATCAACTCGACCTGTTCTGGTGTTCCATCAAATTTAATTCTCATATTTTTATTTCTTTAAATTGTGTTTATTGTTAATTCGGCTTAGAGCTTCACGTCGATGAGGCAGTATCCCGAAGAATCTTTCGGCCCAAGGGCGATAGCGACAACCTTGCCAGCCGATCCAGAAGCGGAAGGGTCAACAGTCTTGAGGCTTCCGTCACCAGCGTCAGCAATCGCGAGTCCCGAACCAGCGGCAGGGGTTCCAACGATACCGCTGTAAAGGAACAGACCGCGCTTGACGAGAGGAGCTGCCTGACCGCTGATAACAACGTCCATTTCCGCAGCCTTGCGAGGATCCCACTTGAGAGGATATCCGTTTTCGTCAACCGTGCGAACGTCCTTGAGAAGAAGTCCAACAACGGCTGCGCTAGCAGCACCAGAAGCGGCAGGAGCCACAACGTGAGGCACATTGAAACGAGCGGAAGTGACGTTAGCAAGATAGCTGTCATCGTCAAAAGCCGAAGGCGTTTCGAAATTAAATCCAGATCCGACCGCAGAAACGAAAGTTCCCTTGTTGACGGATGCACCCGAGACGGCAAAAAGGTTAATGACCTCGTGCTCGTCGTAATCTCTGAATGGTTTGATATTCATATATTTTATTATTTATTTATTGTTAAATTTTTACTACTTATTTCACGGAGACTTTAACAGATTCTTTAGTGAAAGCTTTCGAGAAGCGGTCAGACAGTGTTGGTGTCTTCACTTCGCCTTGATTGTTAGGGATTGTGTTTTCGCTAGCCTTAACTTCTGCATTTTCAAGAGCGTCGGTAGCTTCACCTTCCTTGGAGTCATCCTCCTTGGACTCTTCCTCATCAGAAGCCTTGCTCTCTTTCGACTCGTCGTCGCAGGAGCATTTGCCAGCCTCTTTTTTGCACTCTGGGCAGGTAGCCGCACACTTGGCGACCTTTTTCTTAGCTGCCGCGAGCACAGAGAAGTCAGCCGCCCACTTAGCGAAACCGTCTTCATCAAGATTCTTGATCTGTTCACCGATAACTGCGCGATCTGCATCGGCAAGTTCAAATTCCTCATCGAGAGAAGCCATACGAGCTTGGAAGAGATCTTCCTGAGCCTTGATAGCCATCTGCGATTTAACTTCTTCAAGTTGAGCGCGAAGGGATTCAGCCTCGGACTGGAGAGCTTCAAGGGCCGTCTTGGATTCCTCTGCCGCCTGAGCAGCATCAGCAATCTCTTTATCCTTGGCTACTTTCTCATTAGCCCACTGTTCGCTGGCCTTCTTCAATTCGTCTTGAATGAAAGTTGTAACGTCACTAGCAACAATTGTTTTAAGTGACTCGTCATTGATATCTTCGATTTTTGTAATAAGCATAGCTAGTGATTTTTGATTATCTGTAATAGTTGATACAGTGTTATTTGTTACTTGGGAAATATTTTTTTCATTTTTTTGATCGAGAGACGCTGCCGCCTCGCTTTCTTCATCGTCTTCATCGTCCTCTTCGTCATCAATTTCGGGATCTCCCTCTTCAATATTTTTGACGTTTTCTGTTACGACTCCGACTCCTACTACTTCTGCGGCAGGATTAGAAGTAAAGCCCACGCCAAGAGGAAGGATTGATCCTACCATCTGCATGAATACCCTATTACCCTTCTTATCCACTCCCGATCCGCCGAAATGTTTTAGCATGCCTTTGACCTCGTCTAAAGACGAAACATCAACAGCAGTACATTCGTTTAAATTTTTTCCACCCTTGACAACGGCGAACTCCTTAAATGCCATCTCCCAGCTTGCGGAAATACCTAAATACATATCAGAGGTAACGTCCGAGCAAGCCTCTAGCTTAGCGGCGAAGTCTGGATTAACCACCTTCCAAACGAAGCCCTTTAGAAAGACGTTGAAAGGCTCAGTCTTCCCTGCGACCTCATCGGCGGTAAGGATTTTGTCCGACCCGAACTCACTAAAGCCATAATCGGTAATCATTCCGATGATCTTTTGGCGGTCGTGTTCGATGTCAATGAACTTATACTTGAAATAGTTTACGGCGGCGAGAGCGTCCTCTGTAGAGATGACCTGATCGTTGCGATTTACCCGATTGACAACAAATGCGTTAAAGACCACGCCCAGCATGTCGAAATTGTCATCAAGATTGATAGAAGAGTCCACGTAGGGCTTCAATCCTTCAATGCTAGCCGCCGCCAAATAGATGTCATCCTGATTGGGAGAAAATACGCGCAGGTTGGTGGCTGCAAACGTAGTAACATATGGAAATCGTTCTTTTAGGGATGGCATATATTCCTCTGCTAGTATTTGTTTGATTGAAATTTTTGGATCTTCAAATGTGGGCATCTCTTATGTTAATTCTGGATAGTTACAGCAGTCCAAAATTGGCCGCTGCCAGCGGAGATCGCTCGCACTTCGTTCATCGGTGATGTTGAGAATGCTGGGGCCGAATATCCGGTTTGGAGTCCAGAAAATGTATAAAATGGAATACCCTCATCGTTATTGAAGAAGGGGTTTTTGTATTGCAGCGTGATGCTGCCGCTGCCGCTTGAGTAGGTGGAAAAAAGGACATTCCTACCATTGGCGATACTTTGCCATTCTCCAGTAAATGGAGCTTGCTGGCCAGAAAGAAGATTGACAGTTTCAAAAAGAGAAGCATTCATAATATTTTATTATACAGAGAAATTGGTAAAAGGGGAATATATTATTTCTATCATTAGTATTTTGGAGGATTCCAGAAGCCGCGAATCCACAAACCTTGGGATTTAAGGGTTAGGGAGAAAGCGCGCCTTCTCTTCCATACGCCACCTGTTCCTATACCTCCGTCTCTGTCTGCGGCCACATCCTTGGGGCTTGGTGAGGTATTTCCTTCGATAGTATTGAGATAATCCCCGTCTACCGACTCAACAATGAAAGCGTGGCCAGAATCTGTTTTGCCATTCTGCATAAAACCGATAGCGCCGCGCTCTGGTTTGGCCGTAATTTGTCCAAGCTCTCTGACATTACGGAATGATGTCATCACGTGGGGGCAAAGGTTTTTAGCCACCAAGTCTCTGACGCTCTGAGGGGCATTCATTTCAGCATAAGCTTTGCGCCAAACTGCCTCGACAAAAGCCGCACAATAAGGGCTTCCGTCAACGTGACCTGCCGCATGCATGCCGTCTACTAAATCTTGCGCACGCACGTCCTTCCCCTTTGTGGTCGGATCATCAAATACCTTATTGCTAACCACTTCAACCAACCCCTCGAAACGATTGGCCACTTCTATAATTTTATCATTGATGTTCATAATATGGCTTTTACACCTATATGTATATTTTTGGGAAATTTGCTATTCTTTGAGGACGTCCTCTACTGTGTATGGTGCTGGCGGAAATGCGGTAGAACCAGCTAATGCCATGGCCTTTACGGTTTCAATCCATGTAGCCACAGCAATAGTTTTTGGAATCAAAGAGAGCGTCCCAGCTTGTTGGTGGGTAAAGATCTTTTTGAGGCCATCCGATACAATAAGAGGGCCAAAGGATGCTGTAATATGCCTCTCAGCCTTAGCGATGCATTCCCCAATACTTAAAGCCGGAAGGTCTACGTATGGCTTGAGTCCAAAATGTACGATAGCGCCTTCGAGATTCTCCGCCGAGCACCTATGAATCCTTGGATTAAAGCCATTCCACCAAATAAAAGAATCCGTGAACTCTGCCACGCTCATTCTTATACCAAATTTATTAATATAAGAGCCTTCTTCAGACGGGAATTGAATATACTTTTTCATAAAGCTTTATTAACCATACAGCACATAAACTTTGCCCATATACGTTGTCATAGCGTAATAGCCAGAAATCAAGCACTCGTTCCAGATGCGACCATTATTCCACGGGCCAAGAAGCATGTCGACGCCCTCAAAACGCGCAAACAACTTATCACCCGTGGCAGAAGGAGTAGCGTTATATGTGACGCCTACCCCACGAAAATATTCCATCTGAGCGCCATCTGCGACCGTTGAGCCATCATCTGGAACCTGTACAAAATTTGCATCAGCCGGAGACATAACATCGGTATGCTGAACAGTCCAATTTTTGCTTCTTAAATTAGCTACAATGGCAACGCCATTCGTATAAGGCTCTGATGCGTCACTATATATCGATGGGGGCGCTGGTAAGCCATTTATATTACAATATCCGCCCCATCGTCCATTATCATCTAGAGATTTAAGTAGAGCATTTACCTGAGGAAGCTCAAGAGGA
>Ga0209398_1000490_pt1 | contig 24420 bp, 20 predicted proteins | sample AshMeaBigSpring_FD_184125 | JGI IMG/M metagenome (GOLD analysis project Ga0209398, IMG submission 184125) | Groundwater microbial communities from Big Spring, Nevada to study Microbial Dark Matter (Phase II) - Ash Meadows Big Spring (SPAdes)... | ecosystem: Environmental > Aquatic > Deep... | reverse complement strand
TGGAAGATTTCATTGCGGCAACATCAACAAATGACCTCGTCCCCACTTTTTGGCGGAGAGCCAGATTTCGGCTCGGCGGGACTCGAACCCGCACGGAGTTACCTCCAGGAGATTTTAAGTCCTTTGTTTTTGAGAGTATAGCGGGCGGGAAGAAAAACAAAACAACAAATTAATTCACTACAAATAAGATATTTATAGAAATTTTCATACAGCCAAAAAAGAAAACAAAACGGTTGAATATTTTTCCACTTTTTTCCACTCGCGACAAAAGGAAAACCAATGAAATTCTCAGGGCGGAAGACGCACCACCCATGATCGGGAAAACTGTCCGGGGAAAAAGTGGCTCACGCCATCACAGCATCGGTCCCTCGAGCGTTGAGCGCATTCAAAAAACTCACTCCAACCGCTCCCAGATCGGCCGGAAATACCCGAGAATGCTCTTGGGGTTCCTCACGCAGAGCTGCACATGGGATTTTTCTGTGATCTTTGCTCCCTCGTAAAGCGGTCCGCCTTCCGGAAATCCCGCACGGATCGAATCGAATGGTTCCCTCTTCCCTGATTCCCCGACACCGGTTTCCCGCATGTGGTGGACAAACTCGAAAACGGCACAATCCAGAAACCTTTTCACCAGGTCGTTGTCGCTGCTCCCGCTCGGCTCGTTGCGCGGCATCGCGATCCCGGCCACATGATACGCATGCTTCAGCTCAAGGAATGCCTCCCGCACAATCTCCCGGTTCACGTCTTGGGAAAGGTCCAAGCACCTGCCTGGACGGATGATTGCCCCCACAACAAACGGCTCAGAAACCGGGCGTTTGGAAAGGGCGGGGTTTTTCGATAGAAATTTCGCCCACTTCAATGCGCGGTGGGGGTCCCCTTCCCAGAAATATATCCCGCTCCCGAGCCAGTCATGGGCATTTTGGCTGGGGAGAAGTTCAGTCTCTCCCGACAGAACGGATTCCCCGACGGAACGTGAACACCCGTGAAACCCGAGCGTAATCCCTCCGGCGATCACCTCGAATATCGAGCCGGCAACTTCCCTGATTTCGTCAGAAATCCATGCCGCACAAGAAATGCCTTGGCCGATTCCTTCGTTGCAGTGGCTGCACGGGTCACCCGCCGGATGTGTTCAATCTCCTTGCGTGCCTCCTGACGGGTCATGGTTGCTGTTCCCATACCCGAAATTCTCCTCTATAGGAGATGGTTTGTAAACTCCATTTCTTGGGGAGAAAATGCATCTCCCAAGTCGGAGCCCGCAGGTTTCCTCCACACCCCATCAGCAGGGGAGGACTTCCCCCTCAACGCCCTCCGGCGGGGTCATTCCCTTTTTCGGTGCTCGCTCTTCAAGGAATCCGAAAACACCTCAAAAGCGGGCTGCAAATCTTCGAGCGAGCCCCCGAGTACACACAAAATCAAAAAAAGCTCGGAATCAGACAAACTCCGCTTGCCAGATTCCACGTAGGACAGCACCGGGCGGCTCACATCCCATCCCGCTCGCTGCAGGCGGGAGGCCAAGCCCGTGATTGTTTCCCCGCGCTCCTCCCGCAGGATTTTCAGCCAGGGGCCGAGAAAGTTCCTGCCGGCCTGTGCGGTTGCGGGTGATATTCTGGATGGCACCCGTCTGTCATACGCATATTACTCTGGCAAGAGCGTCTCACGGGTGTTACGGTCTCCTGATTTCTCGTTCCCCGGACAGCACAGGTTCCATAAATTCCCCCACCAGGACCATCCAACCGCATCTCCTCTCTCTCTCCTGCCGCAAATAAACATGTCAGTTTTTGCCACCCCTTCCCTTTCAGCCCCCGTCTGGGATCAAACACATCACCTTTTATGAACATGCAGAACAAAAACCGCAAACCGTCGCAGAAGTTGCTCGCTTTTCGAGCTTCGCTCGCAGAGCTTCGAGCGAAAATCATGCGAGACCCCCGCACCAGAAACACCGTCGGCTTCGCGCTCGCGGCCGTCATCGCATGCGCCGTCATCACTTGGGCACAGCCCGCCGCACAAATGGGCAGCCTCAAGGCCCCAGCGCAGATCCCCATCGTCATGGATGGGAAGGCCGTAGGGTCAACAACCCTGCCGGCCGGCACCAAGGTGACCGTGCTGCGTCAGGACGCGGCCACGGGGAAAACCCTCGTCAAGGCCGCCATGGGTGAGGCCTGGGTGAGCAGCGCGACGCTCGAGATCGCGCAGGCCCCCCAAGTGGAAGCGCAGAAGGGGGCGGTCGCTCCAGTTGTGGCAGCTGCCCCGAAGGTGGCAGAGCAACCGGCAGCCACGCCGGCCCCAACGGCTGCTCCGATCGCAGCGGCTCCAGCTCCTAAAACGGAGAAGAAGGTGCTCTATCTATACAACGGATCGGAATATCAAGACTTAGACGAAAGCCTTATTCGGCTAATGCGAGAAAAAGGCTATAAAGTCAGCATTCTTGGGGCGGCAAGACTTGCCACAAAGGACGCCAGTTATATGAAAGGTTACTACACAAAAGGAGATGCCGAACACAAAACCTCCCAACCGAGTAGTGAAGATATGGTCCCCGATCTATTTATCGGCGTGGAAAACGGTGGATCGGATAAACCCATGCCTCCCTATGAGGACTACAAACAGTTCGATGCGTTCATCATCCCGCACTTCACAAGCTTCCGCTGGAAGCTTCCTCTTCCAGAAATTCAACAGGCAGGGAAGCTGATAGTTGCAGGAGAAGTTACTTCTCCTGCTCGAGCAGCCGAATTCATAAAAGCCAACAAATATGTATGGAAAGGAGAAAATGCAGCCCGACCATTAACGGTAAAGAGCGCGGAGAACATTATAACTTTCAGCGCTTACCCCGCCGTCAATGAAAACCCTGAACTCATGAGAGGACCAAAAACTCTTGCAAAGGACCTACCCACACCCGAAGCCGCAGACAAATTCGTGCGTGAAAAGCTGTTTCCTGAAATACAGAATCAGCTAAGGTAACAAAAAAGCCGGAGGAAACTCCGGCTTTTTTGGTGTGGCAAGCCCATCACTACGGGGACTGCTCGACTTTCTCTTCCAAGGGAACGAACCGGACGTCTTTAACATCCCCCACCGGCTCAAAAAAGAGGGGGGTATCGGTGGTGAGGAAAGTGGAGAGCTGTTGGTCACTTACAGAGCACAGCGCACTCACCAAGGCAGGTGAACAAACAAGCATATCGTTGGAAACGATCTCCGCCTGCCATTCATAAAACATACCCGAGTGTGGAGCTCCTGTAATCCCAGAGAGGGTTCCATCTGGCATTATCTCCATTGCACTTGATGGGGTAGCCCACAAAAACCTACCATTTTCACATTTGACGGGTGCGGGGTTGCCTTGAATGTATCCAGTTCGATCAAAATCTTCAATACTGGTGCCAACCAAATACAATACATCTGGAGTCCGCAAAAACCGCAAGTATCCAGAAATGGTCACTCCGGTTGGGGAAGGCTTAGACTTCCATTTGTAGATGGAAACATCCCCCGGGGCCTCCTTCGTAGGACGGACAACCTTCGGCGATATAATCACCCGATCCCGACCCACGAATTTAGGGTAAGCATAACAACGCGACCACCAATCCCAAGTGGGAACCCAAGTCCCGTTGTGAAGTTGGGCACCCTTCCCCTCAACACTAGCGTTACCAGCCGCATCCCGCACTGGAGAGACAGAAAGCACCTGCAACCAACTTGCAGCCGGCCAATACTCTCCGAGTTGACACAACCCATCGGAATTGGAATCAATCCAAATATACAAATGCGTGAGCTCCTGTGCAGACAACACCCCATTCTGATCCGTGTCGAGAGTGGCAAGCGGCTCATACCCATCTTTCCAAGATTTTCCCCAAGTGTAATTCCCAAACAGGTCCTTACCCGTAAGCTTCTCTGGTAAAACGGAAGCCGCACTCCAAACGAGCAGGCCGGATTGAGGACCAACCCACTCCCAATCCCGTTCCCCTGTAGTATCCATATCAAAACGGCGGGTAGTAGCAAAATCAACCTTCCCTCCCCGCTTTTTCCAACTCTTGTCTTTGGCCAACGTATCTGGGAAACCCAAACCGTAAACGTCGACAATCACAGGCGAAGTGGGATACCAGAAGGTGTCCTCATACACACAATGCCAATACCGCGTGGTTTTAGTACAGCCCCCCGCAACCGTCTCCGTGGACTCCCCAAGATAGGTTTGGCTTACAAGCTTGGAGTAATACCAATACACATCTTCCCCTTCAATTTTTGCTTTAGCATCCTCCATCTGATACAAATCGGTGTCGTTAGCTGAACCAACCAACCCCGGTTCCCCATCTACCCTAGTTGAAGTCCAATCAGACCAAGGGGACCAATCGGTGTAGGTACCTGTTGGGTTACCGTTGCAGTCCAATATCTCCGAACGCGACTTGCTCCTGGTTTTATACCAATACCAATCGTGGGGCTCCGACCAAGGATCCTTTCCTAGGTCGTCACAGACATCGATGGTCTCATTTACACACCCACTCCCCGAGCCAGACCCCGATCCGCTCCCAGATCCAGACCCAGACCCGCTACCCGACCCGGATCCACTACCAGAACCTGAACCGGAACCAGACCCCGAGCCGCTGCCGGACCCAATCCCTGTGCCCACACCTGTCCCCGTTCCAGTGCCCGTTTCAGGAGGAGTGCACTCCTGCTTCCAAAAATAATTATCCTGGTAAAAGCAGCACCCCTTGGCATCGACGAAAGGCCCAGTCGTGGTCCAGTAGACAGGATCGCAGTGACAGAGCGGATTGTAGGAAGGATCGGCCGGATCAAACGAGAAAGGACAAGCCGTCCGCTTCACGTTGATGTAAATCGTCTGGTTGTCATCCCAACAGGCGCAACCCGTTCCGGTTCCGGTCCCCGTGCCCGTACCCGTACCCGTGCCAGTGCCCGTTCCAGTTCCAGTTCCTGTGCCAGTGCCGGTTCCAGTTCCGGTCCCAGTGCAGGTCTGCACATACCGATAGTGGTGGACATAATGGCGCTCACAGATAGGAACCCCGTTAACGTCACAACCCACAGGCACATATTGCGAGTACTGGAAAGTCCTCTCACAGGTGCAGTTTGGGTCGCCCAGCGCGACATTAGGGCAGCCCTGGGTCGCAGTATTGTCATCGACCTCAACCGTGCCGGTCCAACGCCAAACCGCCTCGGGAGGGCAAGGACAGCTCCCTGTGCCGGTTCCTGAGCCACTCCCTGTTCCTGTACCTGTCCCTGTTCCTGTTCCTGTGCCGGTCCCCGTCCCAGTGCCAGTGCAGGTGGATCTATAACTCCGATGGTGCTCCGTCCAACAGAACTCCGGATCACCATTAGACTTAAACGTGCCGGTGTCTTCCTGCCACTCCCCATACATCTCGCAGCAAGCCGGATCAGGGCAGGCAACAGCCGGATCGTTGTCATTGATAAAGACGGGATCAAGCCAAGTGCAAGGTAGAGGCGGAGTCCCCGTTCCCGTTCCTGTCCCAGTGCCTGTTCCTGTGCCCGTTCCCGTCCCTGTTCCCGAACCAGACGCCCCGCTCCCAATGCCGATAAACGCCCCCGGCTCAGGGGCTCTGAGGTAAACAAGGCCTCCCTCTCCCAGATCGTTGAAGCCGTTGGAACGGAGGCTCGAAACGCGGCCGTCATCATCCACCTCGTCGTCGTCATCGTCATCATCGTCATCACCGGAGGCCGCAAAGGGCTCCTTGCCCGGCATGCCATTGGCTGGAGAGGCCACAACCTGGGTGAGATCGGTGACGTGTTCATACGTGACACCCCACGGGGAGACGGGCATGCGGCCGTTCGGGAGGTAGGGCAAAAGATCCGTCACGCTGCCGATCGGCTTGCCTGGGTTGGCCCGTGAGAACTGGGCCTTTGCCGACTCAATCAAGCGCAAATTCTCAGTTTCAGAGGCGGCCTTGGCACGCACGTTAGCCCGCATGACCTCGGGGACGGCCATGACCGAGATAACGGCGAGGATCGCTACGACGATCAGGATTTCGTAGAGGGAGGGAAACTGACATGTTTATTTGCGGCAGGTAAAAGTGTGATTCTTCGCGGGATTGCGCTTGACCTGGTGGACCCTCGGGAAGAAAGAACGGACACATGGCCCCCCGCAAATCCCCTCGGAAGAAACGAGACGGAAGGAAGAATAAGACCTTCCTGCGTGACCACCGTCCAACGTATGAGGAGTTTAAAGCACAGCAGACACAGTTGCTGCCTGCCCTACGCGAGATCAGGGATAAAGCAACAAAAGCGGGGAACGGGGATCCGGAGAAAACGAAAGCGGAAGTTTGGAAATTACTCCCGGCCGGCGTCGAGAAACTTAACAGCATGGCGACAGCAGCAACCTGGTACCGCGTCGAGATCGTCCGCACGACAGCTCTGCAGAAGCTGGCTTGTCTTCTCACCCGGCCCAACCGCTGGGGCTGGTCATGGGATGTGTGGGATTACTCACAGGCGCTCCAGCAACTTTTCCCAGTCTGGCGGATCAGTCAGACAAAGACAAAAGGCAATACAAAAAGCAATTCGGAAAAGGAAAAGAAAACATTCACGACCGGGTTCCTACGGGAATTCCGGTTTTCATTCTCGCCTGATCTCAGCCCGGAGGAAATCTCGACGAAAATGTCGCACCTGCGGGACAACGTCTTTGAGGAGCTTGACTGGCGGATGACATATGTCATCGCAAAGCATCTAAAAAAGGGGAAGAAAAGTGAGAAGTCGGCTTTTACGGAATGGCACGTGCACGGCTTCGCATGGCCCTTGGCAGGACCGGCGTTTCCGCCGGCCAGGTTCGCGCGGGAATATGCTCGCCTGCGGGAAACGGTTGAGAATCGGAAAAAAGGCTACGGATTGTCGGAAACATACTGGCGTGTAATCAAAGACTTCCCGCGCGCGGCAGCCTATCTGGCCTCAAATTTTTACCGGGCAAAATGCTACAGGAAAATGCTGCGGGAAAAACACAAGCCGGCCCATGAACCGCTTCCACCTGATGCTGCGGAAAACGTCAAGTTGTTCGCGGTACCCAACCATCTTTGGCTGGCTCCGGGCAAAAAAGCAGTAAAACAAAAACCCGGAGACAAGAAATGCGACAAAGCGATGAAGCGCAAAGACAACCCGAACTTTGTACACTGGCGCACGCAACGCGGAACCGGGCGGGTCACAGCGTTTTCAACGGCATACAGGCGAGCGGCGGAAGATGTTGCCACTTCGCGGGAGCGGGAGGAGGAAAAAATGGACGTCTATGGTCGTCGCGAAACCTTCCGGCGAGCGTGTCAAACGGTGGAGGACATCCCCCACGTGCCTTCGGTTGTCGGCTTTGACGGCTTTGTGTATCAGGTGATCGTCGGAAATGCCCAGTGGTTTGAAACCCCGTTTTTCCTGCTGTGGCGTGACGAAGTTGCAGAGGATTACACCTTACTCAAACTACCGGTGCCGAAACAACTTGGAGAGGTGGCCGTTCCGATCTCGCTTTATGACCTCCACAAGCTCGGGCAGGCAGAATTGACAGTCCATGTACCACGAGCAACGTTCCGACCGGTTTGCCCGGTTACCGGCAAACCCCCAAAACCACTTTGCGATAAGGAAAACATTATATGGCACGTTGGTAGAGCTATTGGCATTGACGCGGCGCTTGAAGCGCAATGGCTGCGGCGGGCGAAGAAAGCAGCACCTACATCGTGGGGCCGCCCTGTTGCTTGAGTTGTTTCTCTCGCTCAACTTCCCGCTTCATCAACATTTCCCTGAGCTCCGGCAGCCGGTTCTGCGCGGCGCGAACGGCAGCTTGCTGGTCATCAGTGAGAGTGGAAAGCTTCAGGCGCAGGGCGGAGAAGCCCTGCTTTTCCTGGGTGATGTCCAGGCCCGCAGGTGGGGGCAAAAGATCTCCGGTCTTTGGGGACACATACCAGGGCGGCATCATGAGGATATCGGCGGGATCGGAGCCGAGGGTTGCGCGAGGAATCCGGCGGGAGATGAGCAGAACAGCTTCATACAGCGCACGGACTGCGGAGCGCAGATCTGTCAGCTCATCGGTAAAAACAAGATCAGAGACCTCACAGCGTCTCACACGTTTTGCGATTAAGTTTTCCATAGACTCCATTTGGCGTGGACACTGTGCGAGAACAAGAGAAACAACCCCGCGAAATAAGGGTGAAAGAGTGTCGCTTGAGCCGGGCCGAGAGGCGAAAGCAAACGCACGGATCGCGTCACCAACAGCGAGATCCGTCCCGAATCTCATTTCGCCGTTGCAGGCATGCGTTTCGATGCCTCATGCTGACCGGCAGTGAATTCCTCCTCCGACATCGCTTCCTTCATCGTCCGCTGGTCGGGCTCCGGCGCGGCCGAGCGCGCAAACTACCAGCTTTTCCTCTCGGAACTTTGCGATGTGCTCGGCGTCCCGCGCCCGGATCCCTCCCGTCCGGACGACTCGGAGAATGCCTACGTCTTCGAGCGGGCGGTCACGTTTCACCATCCTGACGGATCGACGAGCAGCGGGCGCATCGATCTCTACAGACGGTCTTGTTTCATCCTCGAAGCCAAGCAGGGTGTTGAAAAACAGGTCGCCACAGAAGCGCTCGCCGAAGCCACAAAGGCAAAAGTCCGCGCCGCAAAGAAGGGCACCGCCCAGCGCGGCAGCGCGGCATGGGACGAGGCCATGCTCAAAGCCCGCAGCCAAGCCGAGCAATACGCCCGCGCACTTCCAGCCGCCGAGGGCCGCCCGCCGCTCCTCCTCATCGTGGATGTCGGCCACAGCATCGAGATTTTCTCGGAGTTCTCCCGCACCGGCGGCACCTACATCCCGTTTCCCGATCCCCGCAATCACAGGATCTTCCTCTCCCAGCTCGAAGACCCCGCCGTCCGGGAAACTCTCCGGCTCGCATGGACCGATCCGCTCGCGCTGGACCCGTCGCGCCGCAGCGCCCGCGTCACTCGCGAGATCGCGCAGAGCCTCGGTCGCCTCGCCGCCTCGCTGGAAAAGTCCGGCCACAGCGCGGAATCGGTCGCCGCCTTCCTCATGCGCTCGCTCTTCACGATGTTTGCGGAGGATGTCGAACTCCTGCCAAAGGACAGTTTCAGCACGCTCCTGAAAACCCTCCGCGGCAACACCGGCCACTTCGCGCCCATGATCGAGGAACTCTGGAGTCGCATGAAGACCGGCGGATTCTCGACCGCGCTGCGCGAAAATGTCCGCCACTTCAACGGCGGGCTCTTTGAGAATGCCACGGCCATTCCGCTCTCCGACGACCAGTTCGAACTTCTCATCGAAGCCTCCCGCGCCGACTGGCGGGATGTCGAGCCCTCGATCTTCGGCACGCTCCTCGCGCGCGCCCTCGATCCGGCCGAACGCCACAAGCTCGGTGCCCACTACACGCCCCGCGCCTACGTCGAGCGCCTGGTCCTCCCGACAATCATCGAGCCCCTTCGCGTCGAATGGAATGCCGTCCGCGCCGCAGCCCTCACCCTCGACCGCCAGGGAAAAACGCCGGAAGCCATCGCCGAGATCCAGCGGTTTCACCGCCGGCTCTGCTCGATTCGCGTCCTCGATCCCGCGTGCGGCACCGCCAATTTTCTCTACGTCACCCTCGAACTCCTCAAGCGCCTTGAAGGCGAAGTCCTCGATGCTCTCGCCCTTCTCGGGCACGAACAGGCTTCGCTGGAAATGTCCGGCTTCACCGTGGATCCGCACCAGCTCCTCGGCATCGAGATCAACCCCCGCGCCGCCGCCATCGCAGAGATCGTCCTCTGGATCGGATACCTCCAGTGGCACTTCCGCACCTCCGGCCGCGTTGCCCCGCCGGAGCCGATCATCCGGGCCTTCCACAACATCGAATGCCGCGATGCCGTCCTCGCCTGGGACGCCACCGAACCCGTCCTCGATGAGCGGGGCGAACCGGTCACGCGATGGGACGGGCAGACGATGAAAAAGCATCCCGTCACCGGCGAAGACGTGCCGGATGAATCTGCGCGTGTCCCGCTCCTGCGCTACGTAAACCCAAGTCCCGCCGAATGGCCGCAGGCCGATTTTATTGTCGGTAATCCGCCGTTCATTGGAAATCGAATGATGCGTCACGATCTCGGCGATGGATATGTGGACGCTCTGCGAGCAACCTATGCTGACGTGCCTGACTCCGTGGATTTCGTGATGTATTGGTGGCACAACTCGGCGCGTAAATTGCGAAGTGGAAGCTGCTCGGCATTCGGCTTAATCACGACTCAAAGCATCACTCAAAGCTCGAATCGAAAAGTCATCGATCACCAGTTCGCGATGATGCCCCCACTGTCTTTGGTGCAAGCTGTTCCGGACCATCCGTGGGCAGACGACACCGATTCTGCAACGGTGCGCATCGCTATGACGGTTTGCAGACTCGGCTCCGAAAAGCTTGCGGGACAAGTGGTCGAGCCAGTCGAGGAAGATGGAACCGTGACCAACTACAGAATAGTCTCGTCAGGGATAATCCAATCAGACCTCAAGACCGGTGCAGACATGTCCTCAATGAAATCACTTCAGGCGAATGAGTCGTTGTGTTTTATGGGCATGATTCCCCTTGGTGAAGACTTCGTCCTCACCCGCGAGTCGGCCGAGCAGTTTGGTGATCTTGAGAGTTTAGAGCTGAGGGACCGCATTCGCCCATACAAAAACGGAAGAGATCTGGCGGCTACCGACCGCAACGCCTTCGTGCTGGATACACATGGCCTGACTGAACAGGAACTGCTGCAACGCCACCCCAAAATTTACCAGTGGCTCCACGACCGGGTTCGACCGATTCGAGCCCAATTGAAACGCAAGAGCTACCGGGAACGCTGGTGGTTATTCGCCGAGGCGATAACCGGGTTCCGAAGGGGAATTGTCGGTCTTAGCCGCTACATCGCAACGCCTGAAACATCGAAACACCGCTTTTTTGTTTTCCTTGATGCCAGAGTGCTTCCTGACCACGCGCTGCTGACCGTTTGTAGCGATAATGCCTACATTCTCGGAGTGCTGAGTTCGCGCCCGCACTTGGTATGGTCTGCGCGCGCTGGGTCGTCTCTGGGTGAAACTCCAAGATGGAGGACTGCAGCTTGTTGGCGCCCGTTCCCATTCCCCACCGCGAATGAGGCGCAACAGGCTCGCATCCGCGAACTCGCCGAAGCCCTCGACACGCACCGCAAACGCCAGCAAACACAGCACCCGAAGCTGACTCTGACCGACTGCTACAACGTCCTCGAAAAACTCCGTGCGGGCACCCCGCTCACTCCCAAGGAACAACTCACCCACGAGCAAGGTCTCGTCACCGTCCTGCGCCAGATCCACGACGACATCGATGCCGTCGTGGTCGAAACCTACGGCCTTGCGCCAACCGCGACCGATGACGCCATTCTCACCCACCTCTGCGCGCTGAACGCCCAACGGGCCGCCGAGGAGCGGGCGGGCACCATCCGCTACCTCCGTCCCGCCTTTCAAAACCCGGCGAGCACCGCCACGCAGACGACCCTGACGACGCCGGACGCCGGAGAGGTTTCCAAATCCACAACTCCCGTTCCGCAATCAAAAATTCCCTGGCCGAAAACCCTCGCCGAACAGGCGCAGAGCGTCCGCACGGCCTTGGCAGCCCTCATCGCGCCCGCCGACGCGGAAACGCTTGCCTCTTCCTTCAAAAACGCGAACTCCGAACGCATCGCCGAACTCCTCGAAACCCTCGCCTCCCTCGGCCAAGCCCGCGCCCTCCCCGATGGAACCTATATCGCCGCTTAGAAAGCTAGACATCTTTATCTCCCCGGCCCCGTCATCACTGGCTCGGGGCGGGCCGCAAGCTTTCTGACAATCTCCTGAGTGGCAATTTTGAATGACGTTTTCACAACAGGCCGGCCAATCATCTGCGTTAGCCTAATACTCTGCTGAACGAGCTTGCGGTGTTCTTTCGGGATCATGCGCCACATTGCAAGCTCCATCACCCCGGCCGCCAAAGGCCAGATGCCATTGAGCCCGAAAAACCGCAGGGATTCGCGGAGCAGTGAGCGATGGCGTTCGGTTTCCTGCGCACGCTTTTTGCGACGGACGTAATCCCGCTGGGCCTCCTCATATTCCCTTTGCATGCCCATCTTTTTGAACTCATCAGCCAGATGGGAATCAACTGCGGCGGCAATCTCAAGGTCAACGAGCCGCCCCTTTTTCTTTTTGTGGTCCTCCAGCAGTTGCTTTTGCTTCGCAGACAGCAGCCCCGGAAACTGCCGGTCCACGCGATCGGCACCGACGAGCCAGGGTCCCCCGGTTTTGAATTTTGCCTTCGGCCAGTTCTCACCGGCTGGGGAGGTCTTCGGGACCTGGAAATGGAAATGGGCAATGTCAGTATCGAGGTGACATCCACCGCCCCAAGGTACCCTGTCGGAGACTTCCTGCATACGCTTTCCGGCCGTGTGTGCCACCCGAAGAAGGAGGGCGTCGCGCTCGTCATCTTCGAGCTGATTGATCATCGGCATAGCCCACGGCGGAACCGTTACAACCATCGAGACCGCGCCGCATTTATGCTGTCCCCAAGTCTCCATTTCTTTCCCATTTTTCTGGACGACACGTCGGAATCTTCTCCTCTCTTTCTCCTCCCGGAGAATTCTTTTGCGGTATTTGTCGGCATCCACGTTCCCAGCAGCGGGCAACGGAAGATCGCCCAATGCCGCGGAAGAGTTTTCAGAAACGTCACCAAAGGCAAACATGAAACCATTGGAGTCCGCATCAAAATCAATGCCGGTCAAATCCTTCCCCGGTGGGCCGAGAGGGGACGGGACAGGGACAAAACCCACGGCATCTCGTTCCCTTTTCTCCCTTTTGTCTTTTGCATGTCGGCGGGAATCGGGGTCATCATGCTCGAAAGCTTCGCGAGAGAGAGGGCGCATAAAACAAAGGGTTAAAAAATAAGAATAGTGGGGTGGCGAGACCTGTTTTTGTTCTAACAAAAACTCCACCCCACCCACCCTGCAAGCGAAACCCTTAATCACGTCAAACATCGCGGTTTTCCTAACATTGACGCAAAGATAAATATAAACCAAAATAGCAGCAGAGAAACGCGCTAATACTATGAGCAGAAACGAAAAACTTGAAGAAGCTATCCGCCTGGAAAAGCTGCCGGTTTTCCAAGGCCGGGCCGTTGGGTTGCCGGGCCAGCTTGCGCGCTTGGCCGGCGTAGCCCACAGCACGGTACGCTACGCTTACTGCTTGGGCACGGTCCGCAAATACGAAACCGATGGAGCGGCCCTCTTTGTTGATGCGGAGGATTTGGCAGATCATTTTCGAACGTCAAAACCAGGAAGAAAACCACTTGAAAAAATATCGTAAAAATCGCTTGGCTGGAGTGGAGGCGGAAAGGAAAAAGACAACGTTATGAAACCTCAAACTCTAAACAAACGGGTCACATCATCACTCGATCACTGGAGCACCTTGTACTTGACGCCTACATCTCCACGACTTGTGTTGGGCACTTCGCCGGAAAAGGGAAGCAAGATTGTCAGCCTCGTCCGCCCGGTACGCATGCCGCTCCCGTACTCCTTTTGCGCGGTTGAGGTTTTTCGCGACGGATCGGGCGTCGATGTCCGCGACCCGGACTCCGGACGGCAGCTCTGCCAGCTGGATTGCAAATACGAGCGCTTCGAAGAAACGTGGGCGGAACTCCTCCCGACTTTTTCGCGGGCATATTTGGCAGGCGATGCGGACGGCAAAGACGCCGCAGGCCAGGCGGCCGGTTAAAATGCCCTCCTGAAATTCTGGAGGCGCTGCAAACACTCAAACCCGGCCAAGTCAGCCGAGTTTCTTGATACCCAACGCCGTCCTCAAAAGACGGTCAAGGTATTCACGGCGGCTTATTCCCGCCAAACGGGCACGCTTTTCCAATTCAGTGGAAACTTCCCTGTCCACAGGCAGGCGCTCATTTTTTCCGGCATACCGGCCGACGGCCGCAGCGACCAACTTCCGGCGGTTCACAAGCTGAAACGGGCTCAATGGAAACTGCCGCCCTGGGTTCCCTTGATCCGAACCGCGATGGGAGTATTGTGTCGGGTGAAATGGGGCATCTCTGGCTTTGGACAGACCTCAATTCCGATGCTCGTCCCCAGCCGGGCGAGCTCGTTCCTGCGGCTTCCAAGCTCAAATCTATTTCTTACCGCACCCGCACGGAGAACGGTAGCACTTGGTCCCCGAAGGGTGTAGAGCGCTTGGACGGAACAAAAGTCGATTCGTGGGATTGGTGGTCACAAGTTCCTAATTATGAGGCTTCTTTTCAGCTTGTGCCGTTCGATCCCGCCGAGAAATACGTGATTTATAGATGGCAGGATTCTAAAGGACCCACAGCATTGAATGGATATTTGCGGTTTTTTAAAAGAGGTTCTGATCTTTATGTTGCCTCCACGCAATTTACTAAGCCAGGGCTGGATCTTTTGGTGAGTACCTATGAAGGACAAGGCCCATGTGCCAAAGTCAGCCGGCAGGGATCAAAACTGACTTGGCAGTTTGTGTCTGATCTTCGCACGGAGGTTGTTACTGCAGAACTCCTGCCGGATGGGAATATTGTTGCTAAGACCAATCTGACTTATTCGGACAAAAAGCAGAAGCCACCTATCTCGCAGCTTGTATTTCAGGCAGCACCGGTGGAGCTTGGACAGCGTGATTCGGAATGGGCGCCGTTTCTTTTGTTGGACACCCATAGTCTCACCAATTTTCCATCCAAAGACTCTCCAAGATTCGTCCTTCCGGCCGAGCTCCCGCCCGGGTATGCTAACAATTTTCCCGGTCTCCAGCTTGGAAGCCTATTCGATTTATAGGTTGGCTGTATAAAAAAAAAGGCCGGAGGTTTCCCTCCGGCCTTTTTTTGTTGGATCTCGTTAGGTGCCAAAGTCCAGACACCACATATGGCCTACTTTGCCGACACCGATGTATTTATTCTCGGGACGCTGGATTTCGGTTTCACCGGCTGTTGCTTTTGGCACAGCAAGCGTTTTTCTGCACTGCACCTCATCGCGTGTAAGGAATGCCTTTAGGATCATTTCTGGTGTCATGTTCATACCGCTTTTTGCGGCTGATCCTGATCCGTTGGGGGCGTAGAGGCGAATTCTTTCCACCGCTGCCATTATGGGTCCGCCAATTGAGGTGGCTCTTCCTGTAGGCGCTATATACCCGTATTGGAGCATTCTTGCGCAATGGATTCGCGCCGATCGGGTCAGCGACGGCTGTTTGATAAGCGGCGCAATCCCAAGCGATTTCCGATGTTCGTTGATCAATTGGATCATCTTGTCTTCGTCGGCCTCGCTTGTCGAGGGAACGTCGGGCTCGTCTCCGGAAGGCATGATATGCATTCTCGGGACCAGAAACCCTCCGTTCATCTTCTGACCGGGAATCAAAGTTGCGTTCATGTAGCGGCACACTTTGATCATTCTCGTGGTGTCTTCCAGCCCCACGATCCAGTTGTTTTCTTCTTTTTCTTCTAGCGCATCCGGAACTGTGAGTGTCACGGTTTGGTCTTCTATGTTTTCCTTTACAATGGTTACCATTTGACCCGCTTCTAGGAAGATGTCGCCGTTTTTTCCTTTGAAGCTGGCCGCCCCTTTCAGCGGGAGGGTTCTCCCCACATTCGATGTGGTCGGAGCTGAGGCCGTTCCGTTTCCAGTAGCAATTTGCGGTGCGGCCTCCCCAGCCTTTCCAAGGCGGGCGAGGTTTTCTCTCGTTTTGCGGAGGCGGAACTCCACAATGTCATGTTGCCAATCCGGGTTGGATTTGGCGACTTCTTCCAGCAGTTTTGTAGCTGCTTCGTACTGGCTGACGGCTTTGGCCGTCTGCCCGCTTTTTTCCTGCAGCTCTGCTGCTTGGTATTGCTGCAGGGCGCGGACGAAAGCGTCCGGTGTGCGGGTCGCGTCTGTCCCGGCCATGCTCCACATCGCCACGGTCGCGACCACTGAGGTCGCGATCGAGAACGCACCGATTCCGACCATTGCGCGTGTGCGTAGGTGCGAAGTGGATTTCGCGAGTTCGACTGCCATCTGGCGGAGGATTTGTGATAGGTTCGTATTCATATTTTCTTCTTAGTTTGTTTTTTTTCTAAGTGCAACACCTCCTTTATTCCTGTGGACGGGCCTGAAAAGGTCCGGCTTGGAATTTGGAGCATAGCTCTGCTGATTGTTTTCGTGGGATTATTTTCCGGTCGCTTTCCTTTTCATCCCATTTTATTGGGATTCGTCAATTTATCCTTTGATCTGTCACCTCATATTGCTCCATGCGGATTTCTGTGTTCCAGTTTTTTGCTTTGTTTCGAAAGCTGTTCCGCTGGAGGCCGCGCCGGTAGTTTTTGGGGGGTCGGTTTTTATGCTTGTCCATGCCCCTCCGGTTTCTTCCCAGCTAAGAATCCCTTGATTGTAATAGCTTTTTGGGCGGGGGCCGCCTGCCCCAAATATTTCAGGGCTGATGTTCATCAAAAAGTTGTCTCCTGATGAATGCCCAAAGGTGAACTGCCCAAAACTTGATCCTACATTCTTGTCATCGTCGATGAGAATCCATCCAATATTTTCCAGAAATATCAGCCCGCGCATGTGTGGGGTGCATTCATTTCCGTTGTCTTCCCCCCAAAATCCTTGCCCAAATGTTGCTGGTATTCCTTGGGATTCGCACATGTCTGTAATTCCTCCTACGGCAGGGCAACTTGAACACCTTTTTTCTAGTTCTTGAATGCCAACGCCCGCATCTGGGTGTTGGACTGGCCAGCCTTTCCAGATTCCATAATCGGTCCATGTCCGCTGCATCCATCTCCAAACTCTCAGAACGTAGGCGCAGTCTTTTTCTCCGGCCCAACGATCCAGACCTTCTTTTTTCCGGTATTGAATGTATGCCTGGCCATCTTTTCCGTCCCAGACTCGGTTTTTTAATTCTCTGCGCGTTTTCTCTGGAATAGGCACGTAGTTTTTTCCGGGGCCCCGTTCCAGCGTTAGCGTGTTTGCAGTTCCGACGATAGTTCTCTCCATCGTGAAACTTTTATTTTTTGTCCCCAATTCTACTATATCCAGTCCGGCCGCGATCCCTTTGCTAGTGGCTGAGCGTCCGCCGCTTGATAGTTGCGTTGTATCTTGCCATATCTTCTGGTTGATCGTGTTTGGGAACGGCTCATTGTAAACTACAACCCCGTTTTCTTCTGGGTTTGTTGTTCCTTTTTTTGTGCAGGTTGCCTTGAATGTTTTCCCTGGGTTTACAGACATGTGGAAATTCCCAGTCTGAAGCGCTTTCCATTCTTCGGGTAGGTCTGCAGCTACGCGGTTTGCGTGTGCGGGGTTGTTCGGATCGTGGCGGTCAGCAAATGTTGGCGGCGTTGTTGCGCTATCTGATGCGGTGACGCCGTCCACCATGATTCCGTCTCTGGACTCTGATGTGCCGCAATCGTAAACCACCAGCTTCGCGGGTTTTCCCCTCCATGCGGCTAGATCCCACATAATTGGGGAGAGCTCGTAGGAATCGGTTCCTGTGGCGACTTTGATCGCCACCCCGTTGCAGACCAGTGCTATCCCTGCGTATTGTGGAAGGTCTCCTCCGCCTACTAGGAGGTGGAGGTATCGTTTGGATATGGTGAATTCGGGAGAAATTGCCAATCCCGTTCCACGATTTGCGTTCGCTGTGAACGAGGAGAGCCACCGCCGGCCGAGAAATCCTTTTACGAGTCCGGGGTAATATTTCTCCGAGCAGCTTCCTTCTGGGCCCCAAGCGTCGCCCTTGAGGGTCCAGCCGTCCGCGCCGGCTTCAAAGTCGAATATTTTTTCTCCGGCTTTTGCGGCGGTTGTGATCGGATTTGGCTCGATCTTGTAGTTCCCTTTGCCCAGTTTTTGTGCTGCTACAAAAAGGTCGCCTGGGTCGAAGGGCGCGGCTTTCCGGTTTCCCATCCTCATTTTCCAGATCAGATTTCCTGAGCTGTCGATAAGCAGGAGGGGCGCCCCGTAGAGGGTCATGGCTCTGCGGATATCATCTTTTCCATCGTGGACGACGGGAAGGCTGATTCCTTTTACTTTTAGATAGGGCTTGATTTCGTCGGGGGTTGCGGGGGTTACGATAACCACTTCCAATTTCCAGTTTCCCGCTTTGGCCTCGCTTGCGAGTTTCTGTGCCAATTCTAAAGCCGGCTCTGCAACCACGGCGTCGTTTTCTTTTTCCATCGTGAAAAAGAGGATTGCCACGTTCTTTCCCTTGTATTTTCCCAAGACTGGGGGAAGGCTTATTGGGCAGGCCGGAACGACTGGGTTTTCCCAGCGAGATTTCAGCATTTCTTGTGCAACCTCGGCCACGTTTCCTGATTGGATCGTAGCGTCGAGCCTTCCCACCCCGTTCGGGTTTTGGGCTGATGCCCATACGGCGGCGCATATCAGCAGCATTGTTGCCATGCTGATTCGGCTTATTCGCCGCTTGTCTGTTTGTAAATCTCGCGCAATTGATTTTGTCTTGCGCGCGAGTTCTTTGAGCCTCGTTGAAATCATACTAGGCTTTTTTTAATTGAGGGTGGGTGCGAAAGCGCCCACCCTATTTTTTATTCCTTTTGCCCACACTGCTCCGGCAAGAAGGCTTATTCCAAGCGCTCTTGCCATTCCTACCGGTGGGGTTGCTTGGAGAAATTTATTTTCTCCGAAACAGCCGCAGTCTGGGTTGATCCCCCGAAGCCAGGCGGTGCTGTAAAACACGAGAAAACCTATTCCGAGCATGGTTAGTGCCGCTGCAGCGCCCATGTCCGCCCCTCCAGTCTCTTTCCCGCAGCTTTTTTATCCCGGCCTCCCCATTGCTTGAAAAAAAACGGGACTTTGTTTTCCACGCACTGGTCACGGACAGATATCGCCCAGGCAGGATCAAGCGGACGTGCCGAAGGCCCTGACTCACCGCCACAAATCACCCACGAGATTTGCCACAGATTCAGCGTCACCGGACCAAGCAGAGGTTCCACGGATAAAAAACGCACCGCCGCAGGAATTCCGGCAAGGACCGGAATCCTTGCGTCCGCCCGGCATTGGTCCTCGACGGTGGTGCCCAGCCAGGAATTTTTCCAACCATCGCCCCAGTCCGGCGGCAGCATGGCCCGGATGTTTTCGGGCCGTTTCGTCAAAAGTTGCCAGTCAAGATTTTGGCATCGACGGATCAGATCCCAAAGGTCGGCCCGCCACGAAGGATCAACCTCGGCGTCGAAAACATCGCACATGCTCGCACAAAAAACCTTGATGCGAACTCCCCGCCGACCGGCTCTGGCGTTCCATTCGTGGGGTGCCTGCCAACAATGCTCAGACGTTCTCCGGCGGGGCACCCCGCTCCCCCAATGCACCGGACCGCCCTCGATGCCGACCCTCCGCTGAGCAAATGTCGCCGCATAACAATGGGCACAGCCCGGGGAAACTGCCGTACAGCCCCACCAAGGGTTGAAGGTTTCGTTTGTCCATTCAATCTTCGTCATATCTGATTAGCCTAATCGTGTTTGTTCTCATTTCCAACCTAAAAAATCCTGCCGATCAATGTAACCCCAGGGGCCGCCGTATAGTCCCGGCCTGTCGGGATCCGGTCTGTCGGCGGTTTTCCCGCCGCTCCGTTCCCGCTTTTCAGCGGGAACGGGCAGCCCGTTTACGGGCTGCCCCCGTCCCTCTTGAGGGCGAAATGAATCCCTTCTGAAAAAATGCGAAGCATTTTTTCCTCTATAAAGCCCATAGAGGACAAGAGGCCGGGCACCGCAGAGGTGCCCGGCCCGCGTCTAGTAGATTATCTTTAGATAATCTTAGACCAATCAGAAATATAAACCACATCATGCTGATAAACAGCATGATACAAAAATACATGCGTGACCGATACTACGGGTTTTGTGACTGATACTACGCACAACGTGACCGATACTACGCCGGCCGCCCTGGTAGGGGAGGCCGCCGGAACTCGAATTTCGCGTGGGCGTATTCGCGAACGCCCCACCCGCAAGCGACGATCTCACGCAGGGCCTTGCGGACCCTCGACCGTCGCTGCCGAATGCCTGCCTCCGATCCGCTTTCCTCGGGCCAGACGTAGCCGCAGAGGGAATCCAGGTTTACCCGGTGCGATTTTCCGTGATTCACGAAGCCGCAAAGACGTTGGTGGATCAACCGGGCGGCATCGGATTTCAGTTTCCGCACTTCCGAGAGCTCAATCCGGGCGTGCTGGCTCCCCACAACGGCATCCGCCAAGCGCGGGTTAAGCGCTACATGCAGTTGCCCACTAAGGCCATCGAAGTAAAAACTCAACAAACGAAAAGAGGCGAGTTTTTCACCGCGACTGGCGATTACTGTGACGTTGCTAAGACGAACAAGGCTGGCCTTCAATATCTTGATATTTTTCCCTCCATCGGTCATGCCGGTTTCGACGAGGAGTCGCCCCACGTGCGCGGTGACCATGAGCGCGTTCACCGGCTCTACCCCTCCAGTAATTTCGAGGAGCCGTCTAAGTGTTTTTGGTGATTCCGCAGAGGGAGTTGGAGTCAGCAAGACACCTTCCGGTCCTGACAAGGCAACGATTCCCTGAAGCAACCTCAGATCGTCAGCCCCCAGGGGCTCGAAGCCAATGAATCTGACTACTTCGCTCCCGTGCGAATAGCTGACATCCAGTTTTTGTTTCTTTCTTTCTCCTTTTTTCAGGGACCGGAACAGGCCTGGAGCAAGGCAGTGCGAGCGGTCGTGGCGGCAGTGCGTCAGCTCAGTGTCCATCGCGCTGCCTCCTGTTTGTTTTGGCGTTTTTCTGCGAGCACGCCGTTTCCTCGAACTTCACGACCCGCAAGATTCCGCCGGCACCGCGCTCAAACCACACGTCGTCGAGCGGCATACCGTAATTTTGTTTCGACACCCCGAACCGAACGAAGAACCGGCGGCGCTCTGGCTCAATCCCCATTTCCCGGGCCTCTGCTTTTGACATCCCCGACAAAAAACCCTGCCAGCGGACGTTATCGACAAGGACCGACGAGCCCCTCGATGATTGTTGTTCGTCCACCGTTCCCCCGAGCGAGGAGGATTTTGTAGAGTGGTGCAGGAACAAAACAGATGTGCCGGTTTGTGCGGAAATGTGTTCCAGCGACGCAACCACCTTTGCCATATCGCCGCTGTCGTTTTCGTTCGCGACGTGAAACCTCCGCAGAGTGTCCAGAATCAGAAGCCTGCATCCTCTGGCAACTTCCAACAGCCCGTGCTCTGTCGGGGGATCGAGTAGGTTGATGCGGTCCTTTTCACCGACGAGGGAGTGGATCGTGAGCTGATCGCAAACAGCCTCCCTGGCAGCGGGCGGCAATTGTTTTCCCAACTCGTGGAGGCGGAAATGCAAAGCGTCGACCGGATCTTCTGCTGCAAGGTAGACAACGCGCCCGCGCTTCAGTTCTTGGCCCCAGCGAATCGTGTCAACGCCGCTGGCGATTTGGATGGCGATTTGCAGGGCAGTCAGTGATTTTCCCGCGCCGCCCGGACTGATTAATCCGCCCACTGTGCCGTGCAGCATGCCGGGCAGAACGAAGTCGAGAGAGGCTGGAAGTGTTTCGAAGCATTTGAGGATGTTTAGTGTTTTCATCCCCATCTTTTTCATTTCTTTTCAGTAGAAGTGTGAAAATATTTTAGCTTCGCGGGATAAAAATCTGCGTGAAAGTAAGGGCGAGCGCCGGACCATGCAAACCATCATCCTCATCCTGGTTGGGATCTTGCTCCTGAAAGGGGCCTACGATGTAATCGTTGGTCTTCTACAAATTCTGGCAGGCATCGCCTGCGGCATCGGCGGAGTGATCCTCTACCTGCTGAGCTACGTCGTAGAAGCCCTGGAGAACCTCTGGGAAGCTGCAAGCTCGCAGAGCAGTCGAGGGTAACAAGAGGCAGGAAAACAAAACCCTGCGGGCAGATAACCCCTGTCGTCAGAGACTCAAGAAAAAACCGCCCTCAATCCCTTTGGTTTTTTCATGAGACTCTTCCTCCCCCTCGGAGCGGCCAGCCAGTGAAGCACTCGCCTGCGCCTCCGCTCCCGCAGTCCGCTCACGGAATCCCCCAACACCCTGCTACCGGACCGGACAGCTTCGCTCCGCCTCCAGCTCCCGTTTCCCCGGCTCGCCGCCGCGCTTTCGCGCACGCTCCCTGCGGTCGATAGCCATGAGCCCACGCAGTGGGAAGACTCGCCCTGAAGGAAGAGATCCGCAAAGCCGGAACTCTTCCTCCCCCATCGGAGCGGCCAGCGGGATAAAACCCGTCCTGCATTTCGTCCCTCATTCCGTCCTGATTTTCCCCCGCTCGCCGCCTTTTGATTTCGCCGCCGGCGAGATGCTCCCTGCGGTCGTATTTGAATAGCCTCCACCCTGCGGGTTCCGGGTTGCCTCCTGCCTCTCGCGCCGCTGCTCTTCGCTCGATCCCTGCGGGACTAACCGCGTCAAGGCTTTCCAAAATGCTGGTAAATGCGGCCGCCGCCCGGGGTTCCCTCCAACATTTCCTATTCGCATTTTGCTCCATTGCATTCCGGCCTGTGACCCGGCGGGACTTTGGAGGCCGCTCGCGCGTGGGGGCTCGCTTCAAAGAAAAATTGTTATGAAGAACAATTCCTCTTTGGCGAACCCCGTGAAACTGAACGTTTACGAGGTCGTGACCGATCGCATCCTTGCTTCGCTGGCGGCTGGCGTCGCTCCTTGGAAAAGCCCTTACCTTGCGGGGGTGGGCTTTCCTGTGAACTTTTCCACCGGGAAGAAATATCGGGGAGTGAATGTATTCCTGCTTTCCACGGCTGGTTTCTCCTCGCCTTTTTGGCTCACCTACCGGCAGGCCCAAGAGCTCGGGGGAAACGTCCGCAAGGGAGAGAAGGGGAGCACGGTTGTGAAGTATGGCACCTTTGAACCCGAGGACGAGGAAGAGGAAAAGAAGATGTTCTTGAAGACATACACGGTTTTCAACGCGTGCCAGATCGAAGGGATTGAATTCCCGAAACCCGAAGCCCGGCCCGCCGTCTCCGATTCCTGCGGAGAGGCGAAATTGATCGTGGCGGGGATGCCTCAACGCCCGGCGATCCGGCACGGCTCCGCTTTGGCTTTCTACCGTCCGTCCGAGGATTTTGTGTCCATGCCCGAACCCGAAAACATGGCCACGGAGGAAGCGTATTTTTCCACGCTCTTTCATGAGCTGACACATTCAACCGGCCACGCCTCCCGGCTCGCCCGGAAGAGCCTGATGGAAAACAAAGGCCAGCACGGGAACCGGACAACATACGCCGAGGAGGAATTGGTTGCCGAGATGGGAGCCGCTTTCCTGAATGCCGAGGCCGGGATCTTGGAAAGCGAACTGGAAAACTCCGCCGCATATCTGGCCAACTGGGCAAAGGCCATCAAAGAGGACCGGACAATTTCAGTGATCCGGGCGGCTTCACAGGCGCAGAAAGCCGCCGATTTCATTCTCAACAGGAAGGAGGCGGCATGAACCGGAAGACGCTCGTTGCCGAGCTCTCAGCAATCCGGCAGATCCAATCGGAAAACCTCCCCTTCCACGGGGAGGCGGACAAGGCCAGGTTGGCCCGTGCGTTTGCGGAGAAATCAGCCGCACTGGTTGAGCTGGAAATCCGGGCATACCGTCGCCGGATCTGGGGAAAAAAATGACCCGGCCTTTTTTGGCCGGGGTGTTATCCGGGCGGCGGGACTTGAACCCGCAAGACCAGAGGTCAAACGATTTTAAGTCGTTTGCGTTTGCCATTTCGCCACGCCCGGAGACTGATCAGGCTGGAGGAAAGAAAAGAAAACTACAACGCCCAAAACGCGTTGGCATCGGCATCGCTCACCGCGTCCGCGTAGTTTCGTTCAACGACCGCCGGGCTGTTGCCCATTTCGAAAGCCGTCCTTGCCGTATCCTTCCCACGCTGGCGGTGATAGGTTCCGAAAGAATGCCGCATCGCATTTTGGGGAACTTTCACGCCGGAAAGTTTCTGCAGTTCCCGGAGCTCCATGATCCAAGCCAATGCCCTGTCTTTAACGATTTCAGGATGGGCATCAAAGATCAGGCCTGTTGCCGGTCTTTCCTCGGGAAGCCACCGCAGCAAAGCCGGATCCACCGTGATCGATCTGGGGCGGCCTGTTTTTGTTTTCCACACCCGGAGCGTGTCGGGTTTGAGTTCCTCCCACCGGGCAAGTGCAAGCTCCTCATTCCTCACGCCTGCAAACAATTTCAGGGCCAACGCTGACAGGATTCCGGGCATCTTTTCTTTTGCCGTTTCCAAGAGCTTCTTGCATTGATCCGGGGACAAAATAGCGGGCCGCTTTGAGGACAAGCGGGGCTTGGAAATCGCATCGGCTGGGTTGCGGGAAAGCCATCCTTGACGCTTGGAAAACTCGGCAAGAATAGAAAAGTATCTCAAACGCTTCACCCGCTGCGATTGGCTCGGCGCTTTTCCTTTCGAGTCCTTGGAATCCACGCAAAGCCGGAGATCCTCGGTTGTCAGAGCGGAGAGCGTTTTTGTATCGT
>Ga0209398_1000488_pt1 | contig 24442 bp, 20 predicted proteins | sample AshMeaBigSpring_FD_184125 | JGI IMG/M metagenome (GOLD analysis project Ga0209398, IMG submission 184125) | Groundwater microbial communities from Big Spring, Nevada to study Microbial Dark Matter (Phase II) - Ash Meadows Big Spring (SPAdes)... | ecosystem: Environmental > Aquatic > Deep... | reverse complement strand
TCGAAGGGCAGGCCCGGGCTTTGCAGGGCTGCGCTTGCGCTCCGGTACCTGGCTGGCAGGTTATTATTACATTTTGATCTTTTCTATTAGGATGAACCTGCCCTCCAGGTACAAACCCTTACAATCCTAAGGACAAGTTGGGGTGATTACCAATAATTTGAAATAAGACTTTAGAATTTAGCCTCATTTTTGGACTAGAGAGATGCCGTAAGAACTTGTCCTCTATCCAAAACAGGCAAAACGGGGTGCCGGTTTGCTGAAGGCTTCCCTATCGCATATACCATCTAGCCCGCCAAGCAAAGACAGTACTGTATCCATTAGGATGTGTAATGATCGCTTGCTAAAGAGCTAAAAACAGCGTGCTATATTCTATTTTTTTTGATAGGGAAGAGCAAGCCATTTTACATTTACTCACCTTTTTAGGTGCCGTTTTTTGTCGAAGAAAATGGTGAACCCGGAATCAGCGTTAGACTTTGCTCAATGAAAGAAAATTATACAAAATAGCTATGAGGCACGGAATTTTTCTCCCGCAGAGGTAGAAAAAACTACGCAGAGGAAAGAAAAATGAGTATAGAAATAGATATGAAGTAGAATTTTCTGGCCATAAATTTCTAATGCTGATTCTGGGTTTAAGGCCGCTCGCTATAAAAAACTTAAGGATAAAGTTTATTCAAATTGTAAACAGGAGATGCGGTATTTTATGAATACAGGTAAAAAAGAGTATCCGACAGGAATAGGCAATGTATTATATGATAACCGCGAAGAAAACTACCCGCGACCACAGCAGAAATGGCATCATAATAAATGACCCCCTATTAAAAAAAGGCATAAGTACCATTCTCATTTACGTGTACAAAGGGGGGGCGATGATAGGTCTCAAAATAATCAAAACCCTCTCGTATATTATTCCAAAATCCCTGAAGTTCATCTACGATATGCCAGTAGTCTGGTAGAACTGATTCGTTAAATTTATAGGGGAAAATATGCACCGGTATATATATCTGCCCATTGCTGCGAGCCTGAACCAGCAGCCAGTATAGTTCCTTTATTTTATCATTTTCTATGGGCAGGCAGCCTACGCTTTCACATTCGCCGTGGATATATATATTGCCGCCGAGATCACCCTCTTTTCCGGCTAGTTGATCGGAGGGATTGGGGTAGTTTAGTTTTAGAGACAGATAAAAATTGCTGGTGGGTTTAAACTCGCTTATATAATAAAATCCTTCCGGCACCTGCATATCGCCCTGTCTTCTCTTAGGGCCTATCCATCCACTTTTTTCACAGACATCATAGGTCTTTAGCAGCACATAATCTGCGGAGGGATCTGGCTGAGTCCATACTTCTATCTTACCTTCATACTTAAAGGTGCGTAAAAATAGATTTTGAGGCTTATATGGCAGTCCGGCGGCCTCAAAATAGCTTTTTATTACTTTGTCTTTTTCCATTTTTGCCATCTGCACACGGCTATAGCCCAGCTGCTCTTGCAGAAAAGAACTCTGGCCTTGTAGCATACTAACAGCTGTGCTGAGAAAGATAAAAAATAAAAATTTCATAAGTGGGGATTATATGAGGGTGAAAGTAAGAAAGGATTTTTTCCTAAAAAATTTCGCACGATCATACTATTCATTAAAATCGAGCCGACAGAAATAGTTAGTTTTAGTGGGCGTATAGGTATTGCCTACAAACCAGTCTATAAAATCCATATATTTATTAAAATTATGCTGTTGCCAATGCAAAAAATAATCGGGATTTCCATTTATCATAAGCCAGTGGGTATATGACTCTGAGTATCCGGCAAGGATAATAGCGCGTTGTCTTTTTAGGATTTGTACCGGCAGCTCCTCACCATACATCTGATCCCATAGCTCAGATATGTTTTTACGCACAAAATCTATGGCCTCCATATAGCGCGGTTTCCCGTCAAAACTGAGCCCCACGGTAGGATTATACAATCCATTTGTGAGCATCACATCCCGTATGCGATCCCAGGCTTTTTTTATTTTATTATTATCCGGACGCGCCAGATATCTTTCTATGGTGCCGCCGTTATGGTAGATTTCATCTATATAGGCATTATACATTATTTTGCTTATTTCATTGAAGCGATCTGTCCCTTTCTCTAAGTTTAGAAATATTTCGCCATAAAGATAGCCCCATAGTTTTTCATTAGAGCGAAGATAGGTTTTGGTAGCCCAATAATAATTGTCTGAGAGGGTGGGCTCGGCGCGGATACCGCTCTCCCAATAATCCAGCGCAGCATCGGTATTTTCTTTTATCATTTGTATGATGCCCATATCTAAGTATAGATCTCCTTCATCAGGAAAGGCTTCGCATCCCATGAGTAGCACGGATATTCCGCTGCTGCTATCGCCATAGAGATCATAGCTATTTCCCAGCAGGCGATAATACCTAAATTCCCGGGGATTATTTTGCAGAAGTTGCTCACCCAGCTCTATGGCGCGGCTGTAATTTTCCATTCTATAATAGCACATGGCTATTTCAAATACATATTCCTCCTTTTCCGGATGCTGGTCCAGAATTTTATTGTAGTTTTCTATCGCTTCTGTGTAATTTCCCTGCTCCTTGGCGGAATTGGCTTTTTTTACATAAAAATCCTCGAAGCTTACCGCGTTCTGCGCAAGGATGTGCATAGACCACAATAAGAAAATATAAATAAATTTTTTTTTCATTTGCTATATTTCTGCCCCATTTGGCCGGGTAAAAATAGCAAAACTAATCCAAGCCTGCAGATCAATGAAGGTTTTGTATTATTGCACATGGCTATGCTCTAAGTATTGTATTAAATTTGTACCAAATATTATATATGCTCAAAGAATTCCAAGATTATTTTGCATCCTGTGATCGGGCAGAACAGGATCGAATTATTGATCAACTCTACCTTTTGATTGAGAAAGGTCCATTTGACATTTCTTCAATTCATCAAAATGAAAAGCCAGCCTGTATTCATTGCAAATCAGGCAGTATCGTTGCTATCGGTAAGGTTTAAAGTGTTCAAAGATATCATTGTAATAGCTGTCAAAAAAATTTCAGTGAATCAACAGGTACAGCTGTGATGTGGCTGAATAAAAAACATCTTTTTAAGCACTATCTTTTTTGCATGCTGCTGGGAAAATCACTGCGTGCTGCAAGTGCGGAAGTGGGAATAAGCCTTCAAACTTCTTTCGACAGGAGGCATAAAATATCCTCCTCCTTTTCTATGGTTTCTCCCAAGGCTTTTGTAGGCATAATGGAAAGCGATGATTTTTTTATATTAGAATCTCAGAAAGGGAGTAAGAAATTAGATAGAGAACCAAGGAAAAGGGGGGAAAAAGCCTCAAAAAGAGGGATAAGTAACGATCAAATTGCGGTAATAGCCACCTGTGACAGGTCAGATAATACAGCTATTCAAGTAGTTGCAAAAGGACATATTACTACCCAAAATATAGAAGATGTCTTGGAAAATAAGACAGAGAAAGTTTAAGTCTTAAGTACAGATAGTTATATGAGTTATACATCTTATGCAAAGAAGAAAAAATTGACTCATAAGAATATCAAGGTCTCGAAAGGTCAAAGAGTATGTGAAAAAGTATATCACGTACAGAATGTTAATCACCAGATAAGCAGATTGCGTGAATGGATGCAAGGATTTCAGGGTGTGGCCACCAAATACCTTCAAAATTATTTGAATTGGTTTATGGTATTAGAAAAAAAAAAGCAAAATAAAAACAAGGTAGAAAGCTTTACGGCTTTTGCACTTATGTCTAATAAAGCCTGGAACGACTGGAAGAGTCTGGGAATAGATAATATATTTTATGGAACATAGCCTTAATAAATGGTCGTATTCCCCAATGCTAAAATAAATATAGGATTACAAATTACCGATAAGCGATCAGACGGCTTTCATAATTTGTTATCACTTTTCTATCCGGTGCCTTGGAAGGATGTGCTGGAAATATTGCCCGCAGAAAAATTTTCACTGCATATAGTAGGGCTTTCTATACCAGGAGAACCAGCAGATAATAGCCTCACCAAAGCTTATCAACTATTACATAATAAATATGCGATAGATCCGGTGGAAATTATACTGTATAAAAATATTCCTATGGGTGCCGGATTAGGAGGGGGATCTGCTGATGCAGCTTTTGGCCTTCGGTTATTAAACGATTATTTTGGGCTGGCATTATCAGACGTACGCTTGATGGAGTATGCAATCCTGCTAGGTAGCGATTGCCCTTATTTTATAAAGAATACCCCCCAGATGGTGAGTGGCAGAGGTGAGATAATGGAGGATAGTTCGCTCTCATTAAAGGGATATAATATTCTTATCATTTATCCCGATGTGTTTGTTTCTACCGCCAAGGCTTATAAGCTCATAAACACAAAGAGCGGTCGCCCATCCCTTTACGAATTATTAGAACTGCCTATTAGCAAATGGCAGGGAGTGATTATCAATGCTTTCCAGAACCCAGTAGAACAGGCTTTTCCCCGGCTGAAAGAATTGAATGAAAACATTATGCATAGTGCCCCGGTATATGCTGCTATGTCTGGCTCCGGATCTGCCTATTTTGCCTTATATAATGAAAATGAACGTCCGCAAGCACTTATATCCTGGATAGAGCAAAACCATTATAGGTTTATTTTTGCACCCCTGTAATACGCCTATTATGCTCCATCTGCATTATAAACAATTAGGCGATAAAAACCAGCAGCCCCTGATTATTCTGCACGGTTTGTTCGGAATGTTAGACAATTGGCAGAGCTTAGCTATTCGATGGTCTGCCTCCTATTGTGTATATACGATAGATCTCAGAAATCACGGCCGCTCTCCACACAGCGATAAGATGGATTATTATGTAATGGCAGAGGATGTTATCCGTTTCTGTCACCACCATCATCTAAATGAGGTTTACATATTAGGTCATTCTATGGGAGGCAAAGTAGCTATGCAAACGGCTATGGAATGTCCGGAACTTATATTAAAACTCATCATTGTGGATATCGCTCCTAAGAATTATATAGGCGATAGTGATGTAGTACTGCCGGCCATAGCCTCTATTTCACTTTCTGAAATAGCTAGTAGGAAAGAAGCGGAACTGCAGCTAATGAAAATTATTTTAGACAAGGCGGTGGTTCTGTTTATTTTAAAAAATCTATATCGCGATGAAGATGGCAAATATAAATGGCGTATGAATTTCGAAACTATAAGAGAAGATATAAATGAAATAAAATCTAATAGTTTAGGACCTTTTGTAATGTATCATGGCCCCACCTTATTTATTAAGGGAGGAAATTCGCCCCATTATATAGAAGCGGGCGACACCTCTCTACTGGCCACATATTTCAGCGATTTTCGCATTGTTAGTATAGAGGGAGCGGGGCATTGGGTTCACGCCGATAAACCGGAAATATTCTATGAAGTGGTCTCCCGTTTTTTGAAGGAATAATACCTAATTGGAATTGAGGTCTTCCGGAAAATTAGCCATAATACGATAATCGCCTCCCAGATTCTCCATTATTTTTTTCCATAATTGGTCTGGTTTTTTTTCAAATATAGTGCGTTTATGGCCATTGGCTATGATCCAGCTGTCTTCTTTCAATTCTTCTTCTATTTGACCCGGATTCCACCCGGCGTAGCCAACAAAAAAACGGATGTCTTGGGCAGTAATTTGTTTAGTAGATATTCCGGATTTTAATTGTTCAAAATCTCCGCCTATAAAGACATCATCTAGTATTTCTTCGCTTCCACACAAAAGATGGGGTACCTTGTGTAAGTAGTTTAATGTGTCGGGCTGCACCGGTCCTCCAAAAAATAGTGGCGCATCAAATTCTTCCAGATCCGGCAATGCATCGGCCAATCGTATGCTTAATTCTTTATTAAGCACCAGGCCATAACTTCCGTCATTATCATTGTGATTACAGAGAAAAATTACCGATCGGGTAAAATTATGATCCGGCATAAAGGGCTGTGCTAAAAGCAGTTTCCCTTTGGCCGGCTTTATGCCGGTAGGAATCTTGAATTTTAATGGTGCGGCTGGTTGCATTTTCTATGCAATATTAGGGCAGTTTTAATTAAAATTCAAGGACCGAATGAATTTATTTTGGTAAACCCTATGACCCTATCATAGTGCCCATTAAAAGGCCGCTGATAGATAAATATTAAATAATCATTTTCGGTATTCCAATAATTTCCTTCTAAGGAGAAATCATCTATTTCCTGGCTGCCATCCCTGCTTAGCACATATTGATAATTGTATATCCCCTGTTTTAATAGCAAGCTGGCTTCATAATTGGCGGTGGCGCGATTGTATCTCATCTTATAGGCATTATTCAGACACCAGGAGCTGAGCTCACCCCTTATATACACATTGGCATTTTCAAAAGGCTTGTTTGCCGCCAGACTAAAATTTACTTGTATGTATTCCTCATCCATCCAGTCTCTGAGTTTCCTTTTTTTGCCTATATAAAATCTGCCATTGAGGTCGCGTTTCATCGAGTAAGGTTGATTCGTAGCCATAGAATCTGTCTTTAGAATAATGGTGATGGTATCTCCCCTCATTTGTTTCTCCAGCACATTGTCATGCGGCGATACCAGGTTTATGAGATCCACATATCTAAATTCCCTGCCCCCTTTAAAAAAATATTGATCTTGTAGATTATAATAAGCTCGGTGACTATCATAGTAGCTGGGTATGATATCTGTAAGGGCATTATCCCACCTTCCGTTTTGCAATATCGTGGCTTTTAATTCTGTCATAGGATAGGCGATCTCTGCATCCGTAAAATCAACAGTAAATCTAAGGCTTTGGTGTGTGCGGTGATAACGTGAAAAAGCCGGTGTCATACGCTTCTCATCAAAGGTGAGCAAGTTTTCTATTACTACCATCCGTTTGCTAAGTACTGTTCTTTGCGGTTCATGGTAGGGATATATTTCCAACAGATAGTTTCCGCTTACTTTAAAATGAGAATCTTGGCGAGGAAAGAGTAGCTGATAGTGGATAAAACGGTGGCTAAGGGTATGCGAATAATAGTAATCGTCCAGCGGGCCTTCAGTAAAGCCATCCATATAATCCAGTGGATCCAGCTCAGAAGGGGTCCAGTCTCTATTGCAGTGAATGAGGCGATAATAATATTCTACCTGCTCTTCCCTAAAATCATCGAATTCTATGAGATAGCTTTTTTGAAAATGAAGATCCAACACAGGATAGCTATACCAGTCCTGTATAGATCGAAAGGTAAGGGTCTTTAGGTGGCTGTCATAGATGCCCTCCCATTGAAAATTTGTATCAAAGACATAAAGTTCGCTGCTGTCTTTCGAAGTAGTTTGGACAGTGGGCGGCGGAAAATTTTTCTGTGCTTGTAGCACCATCCACGCAGATAATAATAAGAATAATACAATCTTATTCACAGATTAGAATAATGGACGGGGTATTTATAAGATTAGAGAGATGACCGGCTCGGTCTTTTATCTGTATTTGCAGGATGGCAGTATCCCTGGGTGCTAAGTCCGGACCTGCCAGGCACTGAACTTCATTATCATTGTTTACACAGCACATTGTGAAGTTTACACTTATTAAGCCTCGCACCGAGGAGTAGTTTCCGAAACTGGGTATATTGGGTATGCGAAAACTATCGGTATAAGTCCGGCGTAGATCTGTGATAAAGAGATTGGTGCTGCTATCGGATTCGCTGATGCCTACATCTCCATCTCCATCCTGAAACTGTAAGGATATTTTAAAGGAATCTGCTACCGCTTCGCTGGTATATATGCCTTTTACCGTATTTTTGCTAAGGGAGATAGTTAGTATCTCGGGTATGTCACTTATCTCGTCCGGTCTTAGGCAGCCGCAGAAATAAATCATTTGCATACTACTTAGGAGAAGAAGGAAGACAGATAGCTTCACGTTTATGATTCTATGATTTACCATCGAATAAATATTAATAAAAAACTCAAAAAATAATTTCGTCAAAAATAAGGCATTATCGCTTTTCACACTAAAAACGTATGGCATTTACCCAAAGTTATCTTCACTTTAAAAAAAAAATATTTTCTGTTACTGATTCCGGATTTTGTGATCTGGCTATGGAAGTATATGAATTTCAGCTCTCCCATAATTCCATATTTAGATCTTTTGGCCAAAATCTGCGCCTAAATAGTAGTGCCCGGGCCTTGCCTTTTCATTTTCTTCCGGTAGAGACCTTTAAGAAATATGCGGTCCTTACTACTGCACGCCCGCCCCATCTTTATTTCGAAACCAGCGGCACCAGCGGCCTCATTCAGGGCAGACATTATCTCAGTGCCCCGGAATACTACGATGAGAGTATCTCTAAGGGATTCGCATTGGCTTTTGGCCACTTATACGATTGTATAATAGTGGGGTTGCTGCCATCTTATCTAGATCGGCCACATGCATCATTGGTATATATGGTGAGAAAACTGATGGAACAAAGCGGCCAGCAGCAAGAATATTTTTTTATGAGCGATATAGCAGGCCTGGATAAATGTATCGAGGAGCTATTGGCTTCAGGCAAGCGTATAGTATTGTTTGGTGTGAGTTTTGCCTTACTGGATTGGTCTGCCACCACCCGTTTACGTGATTTTCATGCACTCCATATTATAGAAACCGGGGGTATGAAAGGCCGGAGGAGAGAGATGGTAAAGGAAGAACTGCATACGCTCCTTCGCGCTGCCTTACCAGGGGTACATCTCTATTCAGAGTATGGTATGACTGAGCTGCTTTCCCAGGCTTATACCGCCGGCGATCTGTGCTTCATTTGTCCTCCCTGGATGAAGGTGATGGCTCGTGAAGTTTATGATCCTTTTACTCCTTGCTCCCCTGGTCAGAGCGGGATTATACAGATCATAGATTTAGCTAATTTATATAGCTGCGCATTTTTAGAAACAGCCGATTTAGGACGTGTTTTCGAAGACGGCAGTTTCACCATCGAGGGACGTATAGATCATTCGGATATAAGGGGCTGTAATCTTTTGTATGAAAGCTTATAAGTCCTCTTAGCCACAGTTTGGCCATCCTGAGCAATGGTATAAGTCCCAGTCTATACTATCTTATTTTATGTGTGTACTTCCGGAGCGAGAAGGTGATGATCTATATTTTTATTTGGGCATTCCGGCGAGGTTCCGCTATGCTACACTCGTCGTCGCGCTGTCCACTACTATGCCTCCGCTTCGCTTCGGCATACCGTTTCCATCGCTAATGCTACAGCCGTCTATCACTGAGATTATGTAGGGCTGGCTCAATAACTTATAAAGCCGCTGGTAGAGCCAGTATTAATTAGTTTCTTCGTTAAAGTTTTACTTCTAAAACCGCAAATATATGCAGAATAGCTTGCATACTACATTATACAATGAGAATAATAAATACTGTTTTTAGCTTATGAGCAAAAGTTAATAGCACTGCCAAATTTATGTAGCTTATTTATAGATATGGAAGCGATGTATTACTAGCGATAGGGATAGAAGCGTATATCCTTTTAGGGTGTGAGGAAGAAATGGAGAAACGAGGAAAAATGAGGAGTAAGCAGACTGCCTTGTCATTAGAAAATACAATGGAAACACCCTAAAAGATAGTAGCGGATAGCCCGGGCCTGCCCTTCGACTAGGCTCAGTGACCGTCCATTGATCCCTGAGCTGAGCTATGCGTAGTGGAAGGGCAGGCATCGCCATCATCACATATTATGGAATTATTGATCGAGCCCTATTTACTCCAGGTGGTAAAAGGATTTCGGTCACCTTATTTCCCGTACCCTATTGGGTCTGCCTTTCAGTTTGCCTAACAAGTAGAAAGAAAAAAATCTATACCATAAAAAAAGGAGGAGATGGCTATGCGTCTATACAGCCACTTTAAAATCCCGCAAAGCATCATTTAGTGAGGTCTTTTTATCCGTAGATTCCTTTCTCCGCCCTATGATGAGGGCGCAGGGCACCTGATATTCTCCACTGGGAAAACGCTTTGTATAAGATCCGGGTATTACCACGGAATGTTCGGGTATATATCCTTCGTAGTAAACCGGGTTTTCGCCGGTCACATCTATGATTTTTGTACTCATAGTGAGTACTACACCGGCACCCAATACCGCTTCTCTTCCCACTCTTACACCTTCTACTACTATGCATCGGCTCCCTATAAAGGCTCCATCCTCCACGATCACGGGAGAGGCCTGTACAGGTTCCAACACTCCCCCTATGCCTACACCGCCGCTGAGATGTACATGTTTACCTATCTGTGCACAGGAACCTACTGTGGCCCAGGTATCTACCATGGTTCCTTCATCTATATATGCCCCTATATTTACATAGCTGGGCATAAGAATTACGCCTCTAGCCAGATAACTACCGTAGCGGGCGAGTGCCTGAGGAACTACCCTTATACCCTGTTTCGCAAAATCTTTTTTTAATGGTATTTTATCGTAAAATTCAAAGGGACCACTATGCAGGGTTTCCATCTCGGTTACTGAAAAATAGAGAATCACGGCTTTTTTTATCCATTCATACACCTTCCATCCATCTGCCCCAGGCTCCGCTACCCTTATTTGGCCGGTGTCTAAGCGATTTATAATACTGCCTATTACTTCTTTATTCTCAGGCAGCTTGGCCAGCTTGCGGTCTTCCCAGATAGAATCTATTAATAATTGATAGGACATTCTTTCTTTGTTTTTGCAAAACTATGACTGTTTTATCGAATCGGACTATACAGAAAGGGGAATGGGGAGGTGGGCCAAAAATATGCGCTTTTTTATAGGGTATGCATAAGAAATCATCCTTTTTAAAAAATCGCAAATGTTGTTTAGGCATCTTTTGTACAGGAAATATTTAAAACTTGTTTATTCAATGATCTGTTTATATTAGGGATAACTTATCTATAGATAAGAAATTATTAAAATACATATAAAATAAGCAAAATGGCATCCCTTGTAATCCCCCATTTTACAAAGAATTTCAATATTCAAAAGTCTGGTATTCAATGTTTTATGTTTATAAACAGATTGATTTTTAGGAGCCGCTATCGAGCCTAAAAAGAATATAAATGATGAACGGAAAAGGTGATTATCAATAAAACTAATAAAGAATAGCGCATTATGAATGATAAAGGGTTCAAAAATGTAAAAACGGGTACTAAAAACAACGTGTTGTGCTATTAAATTTAATAAACATTAACAAAATATAGGTTGTGTAATTATATGATAATCACTATCTTGTGAAGAAATTATCATTTCACAATATGTACAACATCAAGTCAAATTTCGATTATTATTATCAAATCACCAAACTTTCTTTGAAAAGCCACCTAAATTCAGATGGTAATGTTAGATTCTATCCACATCGTCCTAAGATGAATGATTTGGAAAATATCACTTTGTCTATCGTGATGGAGACCTTGAGTATTGATTCAGAAAATTATTTTTTTAGTAAGCTACGTGAAGAGTATCATCAAGATTTTCCTAATTTGATAGATAGAACAAGATTCCATCGCAGAAGAAAACAATTATGCAGTTTCATAGATAGGGCTTGGACAAATTTATCTAATCAAATAAATAAAGAAGCCGAGATATTTGTAGTGGATAGTATGCCCTTACCTATCATTAAACCAGCTAGAGAAGCATCTCGAAAATCGTTTAATCAGGATGAAAACAATTTACCTGCAAAAGGGTATAGTGCGATCCAAAAACAGTATTTCGTAGGCTATAAACTAGATCAAATCGTTTCTGAATCAGGTGTTCCGCATAATATGATGATAACACCAGCTAATGTTCATGACATTAATTTTTTAAAAGAAGCTGAACTTCAAATTATGGATTGCACACTTTTGGGAGATAGGGCCTATCTGTCAAAGGATTTACAATTATCATTGTTTGAAGAACATCAAATTAAGTTGAAAACAGCTAACAGGACAAATCAAAAATTGTTTAAAAAATTTCCTAAAAAGTTAAAAGGAAAGAGGATGATCATTGAGACTATACACAATCAACTAATAGATCAATTCATGATTCGTAGAAATTATGCGAAATCATTTGAAGGCATTCAAGTTAGAATCAAGTCCAAAGTTGCAGCGCTCGTTTTTGCAAACTATTCTAATTATTTACATAACAGACCACTTAGTCAGGTAAAACATGCATTGGCAAGTTAATAGCACAACAGGTTATTACAAATAAAGAATGAAGCGATATACCTTAATAAGCGTATAATTATTGGCATTACCATTTAAACATCCATTGAACTTTTATTTCTGACTTATGGTGATCATTAATGGCCTCATTACCTGTTCCGATAGTCTTGAGATCGCGGTAGTTTGTTTGAGCGAATCTCACACTCAGATCTCCCCAGTGACCGAATTTATACCGGCCCATAATAAAATACCTGATTCCTTGATTTTGATAAGCCGGAATATTAAAGGAGAATAGCAAGTCGTTTTCAAAAGCGTATATACGGGTATTATATCCATCCGTATCAAATAAAGCAATACGGCCAGAGAGAGAATAAGGTTTTCCCAATGGTTTATATTGGATATCCTGATAAATCATAAATCCTATTTCGAGGGGTCTGTTACCTTCTTTCAGTCTCACCCATTCTACACGATTTCGAAGAATAAGTACCTTACTTATTTTTGCCATAAGTTGTATCCTGTAATTCACTTGATTTCTATCTACTACCTGATCTATGTTGTCGGAAGATGCAGATAGATTTTGTTCTTTGTTGCGATTACGTATGCGGCCATATATTTCTATATTACGGCTGGGTTTGTAAGTAACTTGTACTAATTGATCGGCACCGATGCTGGGAGAATCTGTGGTAAATTTAAGCCAGGGAAAACGGAATAAATCTGCATATCCGGCAATTTTCCATTTTTTTATTGGTGTAAATACTACACCGGTATATAGACCTTCTTCGTTTTGAGGAATTAAATTTTCTCCGAAAGGGGCTCCGGAAAAAGTTTGAAATTCCTTTTGATAATGGCGATACAATATGGATATGTCTAAGGTAGGATGTAGGCTTTTCATTATACCATTTAGTGTGGCCCAACCGCCATTTCCGCTAACTGCTGTTTCGCCAAAGAGATGAATATTTTTAATAAGAAAATTGTAATCTACACTAGTATTGATGAGGTTGTTTCCATTGAACTGAAATTGGTTATAGGAGAATTGGGCTTTATTTATAGGGAGCATAAAGTGATTATATATAGCGTTTATGCCTATATTAAAATTTCTTTGTCTGTACCTGACATTTCCGCCGGCGGTATATGCACCTAATTTATGTTTTTTATCCAGTTCAGTAAGTGTACGGTGGTAGCCATCCATAGGCAGGGAGGTTTGGTAAGAATTGATATCCGCCTCCTCAATGGGCTCCTCTTCATCATAATCGGAAAGATCTATAGGGTTTCCTAGAGAATCTAGGGGAGTGATGGTGGCATCCATTTTTCTATAAGAACCGAAAAGGGTAGATTCCCAGTGTCCTTTAGCGAGGGTAATTCCTCCCCCTCTCAGAAAAGCATATTCATTTATGGAGGTATAGGGCCTTAAAGCAATGGCATTTCGTTTGATACTTATGGCTTCAGCCGATTTGCCAAATGCAATCCCGGTCCAAAGTATAAGTCCTTGGCCAACATTTGCCTGAAAATCGCCGAGAATAATATTTTTAAAGATTCCTATATCACGTATAAATAGATGAGCAGAATAGAAGTCAAATCCCTTAGGTTGGTAAGAGCCAAACAGCACTTCTCCGGCATCTTTTTCTGCAGTGATGCCGTAACTCACCTTATTTCCATTGGTGTAGCGAAAACGGCTATAAATGCGCCAAGGAGCACCTGTGTAGTTAGCGCGATAGGTACTATCGCTTTGAATTTTTTCCAGATACCCAGCTTGGTCTTCCAAAACCCTTTGAAAGCGGGTAAACCAATAATATTTTCCGCCGAAAAAAAGTTCTAGTGGAGTAGCCTGAAAATCATCAATTCTACCCTCTACAGAAATAAATGGCAAAACCCGGGCTATGGTGCTAAGATCCCAATCCGGCACGGCCTGTATTTCATAAATGTTTACAAGTTTGCCCACCTTTATGCGGTAGTTTATCAGTGATTCTATCTGGGCAAGACTTAAAAATCCCAACTCATTAAGGGAATCAAAATCTGCTTCGTTTAAGTCAAGGGGTTTTTCGGCCAGAAAACGAAGTTTATCATATAGCTCTTCATAATCTACTTCGTAGTCGCTATTTTCTGATAGAAATTCGATGGCATCCAATATGGCCGATTGTGTTTCCTGCGGTAATTCATCATCTTGGGCTCGTAAAAGTGTAGCTGGAATGGTGGCAATGAAAGCTGCGATGAAGTAGGTTCGGTATATTATAAAATTTTTCATCATTATAATTTTTCGGGTGTGTCTAAAGCAGGGTTGGTATTTTTTTTCGGCCCTTTATAAACAAAACTTATATATGGTGAATATCCCAAATCCTGGTGAAATGAACCAGCTATGTCTATATAAATGGATGGTAGAACTAGGCCTATTCCGGCACTAAAACTATTGGCATTAGAAGAATAGCCAAGGCGCAGGGCGAGTTTTTCTATCGGCAGATATTCTACACCGGTTTTGATAATGGCTTTTTGGTCTATATTTTTTTCAAATTCAGCATAGATACCTGTCTTATCAGAAGGGTTATAAGAGAGCCCAAAGGAGAGGAGAGTAGGCCATTGATCTGTACTGTTATCTCCCATTTTCTGTCTGGTGGGATTATGCATCTTCGCCGCTGCAACGATTTTATCGTTTATGGCGTATCTAATTCCAAGATCAAAAGTAATAAGGGTAGCCGAACCGAAGGATTGCTGTGAAAGCTGGTGAAAATCTAATGAAATACCGGCACTAAGTCCTTCCAAAAAATTTCGGGCATAACCTAATCTAAATTCTTTTTCGTTTAATGCTGATCCACCAAAATAATACATACCTAGTCCAAAATTGCCTGATCGTGTAGGGAGTGCAATCCCTAAATTCAGGAGGGTGAGATCGTTTAGAAGAAAGCGATTTTGGGCGGCTATACCGGCACTAAAGGCATCCATGCCCATTAATCCGGCCGGATTTGCAAAAATAGAAAAGACCTCTGTATGACACAGAGATGCCGATCCTAAACCAGCAGATCTTGCTCCGGGATTCAAATAATCATTGCCTCCATAGGCTATAATAGTGAAAAATAGCCCCCAAATAAATAAATATTTCTTCATAAATGTATGATATTCGACCTAAAAGTAATAAATAGTTTCAAGTATGTAAATTTGTGCAAAAAAGGAATGGAATTAATGCAACAATACTACCAAGATCATAAGCAAAGATTTATTAGTGAATTGATGGAATGGCTCAAAATTCCCTCAGTGAGCGCAGATTCAACATATAATGATGATGTGAGAAAAGCTGCGGCATATCTTCAGGAAAAATTTATAGCTGCCGGAGCAGATCGGTCTTTAATACTCGAAACCGATGGTCATCCGGTAGTATATGCGGAAAAAATACTGGATCGGGCGCACAAGACGGTTTTAGTATATGGGCATTATGATGTGCAGCCACCGGATCCTGTACCACTTTGGAGCTCCCCTCCTTTCGAGCCTATCATAAAGAACGATAAAATATATGCCCGAGGGGCTTGTGATGATAAAGGGCAGGTATATATGCATGTAAAAGCCTTCGAGGCTATGGTGGCAAATAATGAATTGCCTTGTAATATTAAGTTTATTATAGAGGGCGAAGAGGAAGTAGGATCTGCCCATTTTGATCAATTTGTCAAGAGCAATCTTTCACTGCTCGCATGCGATGTTATACTTATTTCTGATACGGCTTTGATAGCGAATGATACCCCGTCTATAAATGTGGGATTGCGAGGATTGAGCTATATGGAAGTAGAAGTTACAGGTCCTCGTCTTGATTTGCATAGCGGAGTATATGGAGGTGCCATTATGAATCCAGCCAATGCACTCTGCCAAATGATAGCCTCTCTGCACGACACCCAAGGTCACATTACCATTCCCGGATTTTATGACGATATAACGCCGGTAAGCCGCGAAGAAAGAGACAGGATGAATGAGGCACCTTTTAATCTTGATACCTATAAAAATTATTTGGGCATAAATGAAGTGTATGGTGAGGAAGGTTTTACCACGTTGGAGCGTACTACTATAAGACCCACTCTAGATGTAAATGGGATATGGGGCGGATATACCGGAGAGGGTGCCAAAACGGTATTGCCCTCTAAAGCCGCTGCGAAGATATCTATGCGTCTGGTGCCCGGTCAGGACCATCAAAAAATAACCCGCTTATTTACAGATCATTTTATGAAAATAGCCCCTGCCGGAGTGAGTGTAAAGGTGATACCGCATCACGGGGGAGCACCCTATGTGACCAGTCTGGACTCAGATGGATACAGGGCTGCTGCTGTAGCTATGCAAAAGACCTTTGGGAAGATGCCGATACCTACTCGCTCCGGTGGTAGTATTCCCATAGTGTCTTTGCTGGAAAACTCACTAAACGCCGATGTGATTTTAATGGGTTTTGGATTGGATACAGACGCCATACACAGTCCGGATGAGCATTTCGGTCTCTATAATTTTTTTAAAGGTATAGAAACTATCCCTTATTTTTACAGCGCTTTTGCTGCTTCTGTTAATGTGTAAAAAAACTTGTTTTTGATTAATAAATTTTAAATGTCGGAAATGAAATTCCAAATTATTTTAATTGCCTTATTTTTTTTATGGTTCTCTACATCCTGTGGTCAAAGCAAGCCATCTCCGATTCAGAGCGATGCCGGGCCAGGTGTCCACTGGCAGCACGCAAATTTTGAGGAAGCATTGAAGCTGGCGGCTAAAGAAAAAAAACCGTTATTAGTGGAATTTTTTAGCCCAGATTGCTCCCATTGTGAAGAAATGAATCAATTTATGAGCACCAAGCCCGCCGGTGATTTTATTAATCCAAAACTAGTGCCCCTAAAGATAAGCCTTACCTCTGATGAAGGATTGGAGTTTCTTAAAAAATATCGCATAAAAGACTATCCTAAATTTTATCTCTTTAGCCCTGATGGAGAGCTCCAAGATATCTTCAGTGCCGGACACGATACCACATCTTTTAAGTATTATGTGGATAGATATAAAAACAATGGACGCACCTATAAAAAACTAAATGATTTGCTGGCCAAAGGTGAAACACTCGATACCACCACACTGAAAGATATGATAAAAAATTTATGGACTACTAAAAACCCGCTGGCTTCTAAAGCAATAGATGCTTATATAAGTACTAAAACGCCGGATCAAATTCTTTCCCAGTCTGTTTGGGATATCACGCGCCGAAATGCGGATGGTATAGATCATCAATTAGCTAAGTTTTTACAGCAAAATCGTCAGAAATATTATGATAAATATGGCGAAAAAGATGTAAAAAGTCTGCTTCAATATTTTGCATCATCTGAAGTAACCAATGGCCTTTCTAGAGGTATAGATCGCAAAGAAGCTGCCCTGCAATATCTCCGCGATGCTGCCCTTACCGAAGAGGAAATATCCTCTTCAATGAGCTGGGCCATGGTTATCTACTATGAAGAAACTAATAATGCCGAGAAGCTCGCAGAAAGCTATAATGAATATTTTAAATACAAAAAACCATTGCCGGGGATGTACTCTTTTGCTATCTTAAAACTGGCTAAATTAAATCCTCCAGCCAATATGATTCCCATAATGACCGATTGGCTGGATAAATCTGAGGTAGGATATGGTGCAGAAGCCCAGTCTAATTCCACTTATTTATATACAAAAGCCTATGTTTTATTTTTTCAAAAGAAATATAAAGAAGCTGCGAATATCATTGCTAATGTGATAGAAAGAAACCGCAGCGAAAGCAGAAAAACCGGCGAACAAATAGAACTACAAAAGAAAATAAATGAAGCAATAAATGGTGATAAATAAATAAGCATGAGGACATTTTCTAGATAAAGATGAAGGACTTCTCTAATCCCAGATTTTCTTTTAATAATAAATAAAATCGGTTTTTTTTTACTTCCACTTATTGTACCAAAAATAATTTTTTTATAACACGAGACCTGGTATTTATTTCTAAACATAATAATTAGAGCATTCATTAACATTTATAAACAAAATTGTACATTATCATCTGGTAGATGATTTTTTGTGCTTTAATCTAAAAAGAAAATTTATACAATATGAGATAAATAATAACTAAACTATACTTCTATGAACTTAACCGATCATCCATAAGGAAATACATCTGTTATTAGTATATATCTTTGCGCCAATATACGATATAGTAAGCTTATTCTATTTTAATGAAAGCCCATTTCTTTTTAGCATTATCATATCTAAAGCGATAAGTGGATGCCTGGTCCTGAGAGGGTGCTATAAGATTAAAATAAAATTCGGTACCGAATACCAATAGATCTCCGGTCTTCGCATCTATATGAAACTTTCTCACTTTATCATCGCCCCTAGGTCCGAGACCTTCTATGGTGAATGCTAATTTCGGCTTGCCCACAAAACCTCCATCCGGAGCGAGTTTTATGCTATACACATCGGAAGTTCTGGCTTTGCCTATGAGCAATATCCGTTCTGTTCCGATCTCAAATACTTGCAATCCTATCGCATCTATATCAGCTAGTTGTCCTAGAATTTTCTTAGACTCCGGATTAAAGTGATAGATGATACCTTTCTCATTTTTTCGATCAGAATGATATACAGACGAAGCATACATGGTAAAAGTTTTACAGTCATAGGCTATACCCAATAGACCAAAGGGGTTGAGAGAAGTATTTTTGGGTCCGGCATTAAATTCCATCCAAGGAGCCATTATCCCGGAATCCTTATCTACACGTAATAAAGTGTTTTGCTTTAGCGGATCATTATAGAGTACATTTACAGAAGGTGCACCAAATACATAACAATTACCGTTGGGGTCTCTAAGTATGGTAGATAGATTGCCATAATCATCCCAGCTTTCGTGTTGAAATGGCGGATTGCTGCGTGAATATTTTTGTCGCACATCAATTAAACATAGCCCGCGTACACTGGTTTCATCGGTACTGAGGGCAGTAAATTTAGTATCGAAACCAAACTTATTTGTAAAACTCGGAATGGCTGCGCATTTCGAATTTTGTCCAGTTATAATTGATTGTAGGCTTAGCCATACAATGCTATTAAATATTAGGTATCTCATCATAAATTGTTATTAATAGGAACAAATTTTGGACCTGCATAGCAGGGATAAATCTTATTTTCGAATATACCGTTATTGATCACTTTTTCTACCCAGCAATATTGATTTCCGGGGGTATCATCATTCTGCATTTCTGGTACATACCATAATATAAGATGAGTATTATCCAGCGATTCGGGGTCTATAAATTTTTCCGGACCTTGCTTGTAATCCGTATTACAGCAGGGACCGATAGTAGGTAGATCTGTATGCCCCTCTTCTTTATCTGGATTATCCCTGGTGACATACACCCAAGCATTATCTCCCCGGCCTCCATCACTAAACTGTCCTCTACCCGGTTCCATATAAAATCCTTTGTTGCTTTTATTACTAATTTTATAGGCATATCCTTCAGTAGAGTAGGGGGTAGCGTCATTATGTTTTTTCCATTGTTCTTTATTCCAGGTCTTCCATTTGTTTTGGCCCGCATACTCAGCGATGATCTGATTGTCCCCAGCTAAATCTATCCTTAACACCGGTCTGTATATTCCATCTGTGCCACATCCCCTACCTATGCTTGCAGAGGCTATTCTAAAAGAACCGTCTTTATAGAATTCAAATTTTTGTTTATAATTATAATTACAAGGTGCCGGCCAGCCTTCACTCCAATAGGATTGTTCTATTATAAAACCGCTCGTATCCTGCCCGCTAAGAAGCGGTAAAAATTCTGGTGGCTCTACTGCCACTACTGCAGACGAACTAAAGAATGGACAGCCTATGGCATCGCTATACCCAAAACCATCGGATTTAGAATAGGAAACGTGCCAATCTACAAGCTTCATACTATTGAGAACTTTTTCTCCTTTGAAATAGGCATCATAGATCATAAGACCATCACTATTAGTCATTATAAAACTAAACTTCCAATTTTCCTTTTCGTATGTATTTTCTTTGTCGCAATAGTTTTCGGTAATATTATCATTTTGTAGTCGGCGTTCGGTAATAGGTAATCCGGTTTTTCCCACCTCGGTCCAACGCGTTCCTACTAATACTTCATCGGTGAGATCTACGATGGCCCAGAGTGCTTTTGGCTCTGCTACATAGGTGGGGGCTACACATAGGTGCATTGATCTTTCACAACGGGTTTTATTGAGAGATGACTTAGTTCTTTCCATCAAGGCATCATCTGCTGTGGGTTTATATCCCAATGCATTGATAACCTCTGCATCATTACCGGCTATATAGACGGCGAGTGCAGCGAGGTGCTGGGGCAGTTCTGGTTGTGTTTGTGGATAATCTATGACTTTATGCACTTTATTTTTGCAAGGTTCTACAATAGCAATGGTTGTTTGATTTAGCGCATAGTTATATAGTTCTACCTTATAGCAATTACCTTCTTTACAGGGAGTGGATGAAAATAACTGGTCTGCTTTTGTAAGGGGTTTGCTCTGAAAAATTTCGTTTTTATAAGGGGTGCCATCCGCTGCTCTCATTTGCTTTTGAAATGCAGGAAATGCAATAGCCAGTTCCTGTGCTACTTCAGCATTTTTATCATCTGTTTGCCTTAGTTTTATGACGGGGATTTTTTGGTTAAGAGCAGCAAGTACCTCTTGCCTGCGCAATGCGGTCAAATCCGTGTTGAAATCAGTTTTTGTTTTTCCATTTTCACGGCATCCCGTAATTAAACTAATACATGCAGAAAAAATAATGATGGTAAAAAAATTTCTTTGCATAATGCGCAAATTTAATTGTTTTTTCTACATTAGCCCTATGCAGAGCTTAATTAAATGAGTTATTAGTAGCTGTTGGGTTGGCTTTGTTCTTGTGGAGGTCTAAAGTAGGAATTATATAAGATCGTACTATCAGAAAGACTAAGCAGGAAAGCAGCTAGGGCTTGTTTTTCTTTTTCATTCATCCTAAAGCCACTAATGAAGGGATGTTTTGTGGGATGACGGCTTCCATCACCAGCGATAGGTCCATTTGCAAAGTCGCGTCCCCCGTGTGCATAATTGTCTATAACTTCGGAAAGGGTAGTAGCACTTCCATCGTGATAATAGGGTGCAGTGAAAGCCAGATTTCTGAGCGATGGAATGCGAAATAAGCCGTCATCAGCTTTATTTTTACTCAGATTATAAATTCCCTTGTCTATGGCCGGATAGCCATTCTCACCTTGGATATTATAAAGACCGGTATTGGCGAAGCTGTTTTGCTGCGTAGCCCTTTCTGAGGCTGCTACGCTAAAATTTATTCCGCTATGACAGTGGCTACAATGAGTTTTATCGCTATAAAACAGTAGCATCCCTTCTAGTGCTTCACGGCTCAAATAGCTGCTATCGCCGGTAGTGATAAAACAGTCATAAGGCGAATCGTATGATCGAAGTTTTTTTATGTATTCAGCAAGACATTCTATAATCTCTTCCCATCCTATTTTCGATGCCGGCCATTCATTGTAAGCTAATTTAAACAATTGGCTATATAGCTCATTATTCATTACATTTACAAGAATATTATCCTTATCTAAAGCGGTTCCCATTTCTATAGGATGGTTTAAAAATAGTGGATGGAGTATTTGCTTTTCTAAGGTGTGTAAATCTGAATTGGCCAGATTAAAAAATCTATACGCAGATGCATTTACTAGGGAGGGGCTATTTCTCTTTACGCGCTCGGTTTCCAATCCAAAAGACCTTCTATACCCATCAGTAAAAGCAAAATCAGGATTGTGGCAGGAACTACAACTTTTTTTTCTTCCTAAGGATAATATGGGATCAAAAAACAATATCCGCCCAATCTCTGCCTTACAACTGTCTGCTTTGAATTTTATATCGCTTTCCGTCCTTTGTTTTTCCCAATAGGTATTCTGTTTGCCCAATAAGAAGAAGAGGAGGAGTAAAAAGCAGACTGCCAGCACTATTTTATGGGAAGGGATCATTTTATGCAAAGTTACAGGATAGATTTTTTTTTAAATTATTTGGCTAATAGTGGCCATAAAATGGTGACTCCCTATTATGCCGAACCCACCTGTTTTTGAAAAGTCAAGGACTCCAAATCGCTTTTAGTTATAGGATTTTCACAGACTTCATGCGAGAGGTAAAATATAGCTTATTCCACAGTATGGAAATTAGGTAGTCTTCGGAATCGGTTCAATAAGAATTGAAAAAACTCAGGAGTTAGATAACGAATAGATATCAATATTTACCTGCTGGATGTTAGATTATTATCTAGTTTTCCGGGTACTTTTTACTACCTATTTCCTGTTAGCAAACTTATTCTACGGTATGGTGATAAAATATTTATGCGAATTCTTAAATTGAAATTCAAATTATACGGAGGAGAAATACCCGTACTGCCTGGCCTTGTTAGAATTATTTCCTTCCACCGCCGAGAATCTCAATAAAGAGCTTATAAAAATTATTAACTAAACAGGGCTATATACAAGAAAAATAGCCTTTTGGGTCGAAATCATAACTCTGTCTAAATTTTAGAATAGGAAAATTAAGAAGGAAGATAAATCCGCATTTAATAATTTATAAATAGAAAGCAAACGCGAGAATAAAAATAAAATCTGGACATCTCTTGTCCAAATAATATTATGGAGCTAAGGCTAAGCGGATAAATTAGCTAAGAATCAAAATTATAGACAAGCAATGTCAGCAGATAGCTGAATGTGGCATAAAATTTACTCTTGCATGATGGGTTTAAGCGCATTCTTCTCGGAATCGGCTTAGATCTCTGGACATTAAATTTTTTTTAAATCATATAAAGTATGAAAAATTTTCGACTTCAAATTAATTCTAATCGAGGCAATAGCCCTTGTAATGAATTATCTAACAATGCAGATCCCTTCATTAGGGATATTTGTAAGCATGGTCTCCTTCGAGTTGTTTTGGGATATTCGAGGACCAAAAGGAATAATCCAATTTTTCTGTTAGGATTATTGTGCTTAATGACTTTGGTGTCAGGATTGGGACATGTTTCCGGTCAAACCTGCACCCTTCCACCCGGCTGTCCAGACCAGACCTATCAGGTTTGTGATAATGGCACTACTTCATTCAGCCTTTGTGCCCCCATCGAAATCATAAATCCGATCTGGTACAATAGCAATAAGGACCAGGTGGGAATAGGGACATGTATTGATGTTGACATTAATACACTGGGCATGGCAGATGGGAGTGAGTGTATTACCTTTGTAGGGGAAGACCTTAATGGATGCGTTTCTAATTCCTGTTGTCCCATTACCATAGTAGCAGCCTCTTGCCTTCCAGATTTGGCTTTATCAAAAGAGCTGGCTACAGGACAATCTCAAAACCTCTCCCCAGGTGATGATGTAACCTTTACTTTACATGTTACAAATCAAGGAAATGTGACGGCCTATAATATTTCTCTTATAGATTATATACCTGCAAATCTGGTATTAAATGATCCAGATTGGACAGATGGGGGTACTTTTGCCACTTATACCATTCCGGGCCCGGTAGATCCGGGTATGAGTGCATTTGTAGATATATCTTTTACTGTAAGCCCTACGGCTCCTGCCAATACACCTATCATAAACTGGGCAGAAATAACAGAATTTATGAACCAATACAATGTTGTAATATCAGACATAGATTCCACTCCTGATAGTGATCAAGCGAATGATACTTTTTTATCTGATAATGATATTAGTGGAAGTGGGCTTGCCGGAGGTGATGAGGATGATCACGATCCAGCACAAATAAACGTTTTACCTTTCGATTTAGGTCTGAAGAAAGAACTTGCGCTTGGTCAAAGTCCTAATGTAGCCCCGGGTGACCTCGTTACTTTCACCATAACTATTCAGAACCAAGGTTCGATAGATGCTACTAACGTGGAAATTACTGATTATATACCCGCTGGAATGACTTTAGCTGATCCGGATTGGACACCATCCGGTTCTAATGCGACTATCGTTTTAGCCGGTCCATTGCTAGTAGGAAGCATTACTACGGTGGACATTACCCTCCAGGTAAATCCAAATTTAGCTGCTAATACTGCTTTAGTAAACTGGTCCGAAATAAGCAACGCTGTTGATGGGGACGGAAACCCATTTATAGATATAGATTCATATCCTGATGACAATCCATTAAATGATTTCTTTGTCACAGATAATCAAATGGGTGAAAATGCGATGCAAGGCGGAGACGAAGATGATCACGACCCTGCCCAGGTAAATGTATTACCATTCGACTTAGCCTTAAATAAGAAATTAGCTGCCGGCCAAAGCGCCTCCGTAGCCCCCGGCGAT